>Ga0209611_10010574_pt1 | contig 13545 bp, 14 predicted proteins | sample S1TSphgellanicum_3_FD_187693 | JGI IMG/M metagenome (GOLD analysis project Ga0209611, IMG submission 187693) | Host-associated microbial communities from peat moss isolated from Minnesota, USA - S1T2_Fc - Sphagnum magellanicum MG (SPAdes) (version 2) | ecosystem: Host-associated > Plants > Peat... | reverse complement strand
ATCCGCGCTTCAAGCTGGATGAAGACGCGCTGGCGATCGGCGTTCAGCTGCACGTCGGGTTTATTCGTGACCTGCTGATCGCCGAGTAAACCACCGTGGGTTTAACGGCAGACGGTTCTCCCGCCGTCTGCCTATTCGATTTTCTTGCCTTCCATCAGCCGCTGCACCAGCGGTCCCATAATCAGCTCCATGGCCAGCCCCATCTTGCCGCCGGGAACCACCAGCGTATTAATGTGCGAGATAAAGGAGCCTTGCAGCATCGCCAGCAGATACGGGTAGTCAATCTGGTCCAGCCCCTGGAAATGAATCACCACGAAGCTCTCGTCGAGTGACGGAATGGCTTTCGCGGCAAAGGGGTTCGAGGTGTCGATGGTCGGCACGCGCTGGAAGTTGATATGGGTTCGGGAAAACTGCGGCGTAATGTAATTGATGTAGTCGTCCATCGATCTGACCACTGAGTCCATAACCGCCTCGCGCGAATGCCCGCGCTCGCCGGTGTCGCGCACCAGTTTCTGGATCCACTCAAGGTTGACGATAGGCACCACGCCGACCAGCAGATCAACGTGTTTCGCGACATCAACCTGATGAGTGACTACGCCGCCGTGCAGGCCCTCGTAGAACAGGATGTCGGTTGGCTCGGGCAGCGCCTGCCAGGGAGTGAAAGTGCCGGGCACCTGGTTATAAGGCACCGCTTCATCATAAGTATGCAGATATTTGCGCGAACGGCCGGTACCGGTTTTACCATATTCAATGAAGCTCTGCTCAAGCAGCGTGAAGTCGTTGGCTTCGGGGCCAAAGTAGCTAATGTGTCGGCCCAGGTCGCGCGCCTTACGGATGGCAGCGTCCATTTCAGGGCGTGTGAAATGATGAAAGCTGTCGCCTTCAAGAGCGGCAGCGTGCAGGCCAAGCTGTTGAAAAATCTTTCGAAAAGCGACGCTGGTGGTTGTGGTTCCGGCGCCGCTTGAGCCAGTTACGGCAATAACAGGGTGTTTAGCTGACATGGTAATCCCTTCATCTTTCAAATTGCAGTCAACGCATCTGCACCAGGAATCTATTGGGGAAGCCTAATACGCATAATTAAGCTTATTGTTACCATATCTATTCGCTAATTTATACGTCACCGGCGCGAAACTGTCCGCGTGGCATAATATTCAGCGTTTCATGCAGTTCAGACCATACCAGCACCACGTCGCCGCTTTTTAGCTGACGGCGTACGTCTTCCACTTTTTGCTCAAGCGTACGCTCTTGTTCGCCATAGTCGGTGCCTTCGCGCAGTACAAAACCTTCAATTACGCTATCCAGCGTTTCCGGGGCTAACTCTTTCCAGGGGATCATCATCTTAGGTTTATCTTTTCTCAGTCTGTGATTCGGGGATCAGCCGCGGCGCTATCCAGTCGGGGATGCGTTTTTCCAGCCACATTACTGGATTCAGCCAACTGCCGGTAACGAAACCGACGTGACCGCCGTGTTCGGTGAGCTGATATTCTACCCCAGGCGGCAGATCCTGTGCGTTCGGAATCACCGCATCCGTCATGAACGGGTCGTCCTTCGCGTGAATGATCAGCAGCGGCACTTTGACCCTCGGCAGCCGCGGCATTCCGCTACAGCGTCGATAATAGTCTAGCGCGTTTTGGAAACCGTGGGCGCGCGAGGTAATGGCGTCGTCGAACTCGCGGATACGCCGCATCGATTTTAGTTGCTCGAGCGTCACCGGCAGCGTGCCCGGATATTTAATCAGCTTGCGTCGGGCGTTGGCCTTGAGCTGGTCCAGCAGGTAGCGCTGATAAAAGCGTGACGAGCCTTTCTCGAGGCGATAGGCGCAGGGTTCGAGCATCAGTGGCGCAGAGACGATGACCGCCGCCTGTAAACGGCAGTTCTCGCCCTCCTCGCCAAGATAACAGGCCAGCATATTGCCGCCCAGCGAAAAACCGACGGCGGCGGTTGGGGCATCACCGTAGGTCTCGCTCAACCAGTTAAGGAAGAAGCGGGCGTCTTCCGTTTCACCGGAATGATAGATGCGCTTAAGTCGATTAGGTTCTCCGCTACAGCCGCGAAAATGCATCACCACACCGAGGCCGCCTTTGTTTTTCCACGCCGCTAACAGCCCGTGGGCATAGGGGCTGCTAAAGCCGCCTTCAAGCCCGTGAAACAGCACCATACGCGGCTTGTGGCGGGCAGACTGCGGGTCTTCACTCCAGGCCAAATCGATAAAGTCGCCGTCGGGTAAATCGAGCCGTTGCCACACCGGTTTGAGTTTGACGCGCCGCCTGAACAAACGCGGCAGCAAGGTTTGCAAGTGCGGATTGCTAGCGCCGCGCAGGGGAAGAAAATGATGAGCCATATTTTCTGAAAAAAATCCTGTTCAGTAAGCTTGTACTACCAATAGCACACTGATAGCTTCACTGCTAATCGCACAATAGTTGGAGGTGAGGAGCACCTGTTAAATGGAACTTAGTTTATTTCTTTCGATGCTTGGATTTTTATGGGTAGCGGCAATTACGCCCGGCCCAAATAATATGTTGTTAACGACCTCGGGTGCGAACTTTGGTTTTATGCGTTCACTCCTGCTGATGATAGGCATCATGTTGGGCATGCAGAGCATTCTGCTGCTGGTTGCCTTCGGCGTTGGCGGGTTAATCCTGATTTATCCTACCCTGCACACGGTATTAAAGGTTCTCGGTAGCCTTTATCTGCTGTGGCTGGCGTGGAAGATTGGCACCTCAGCCTATGAGACACTCGAAACTGACGCCCCGCCACCCAAGCCTATTCGTCTGTATCAGGGATGGCTGCTTCAGTTCCTGAATCCCAAGGCCTGGCTGATGGGACTCGGGGCGGTTGCCAGCTTCAGCCTCGCCGGAGCGGCCTACAACCACTCTATTGCGGCTATCAGCTTGGGTATGTTCCTGGTCAATCTGGTTTCAGGCATTATCTGGCTGGGTTTCGGCACCGTGATCGGTCGACTGCTGCACAGCCGCCGAGCGTGGTACACCTTCAACATCGCCATGGGGCTGCTCACTGCCGCCTGCGTGTTGTTGATTTGGCGATAATTATCGACCCGGCTCGATAAATAACGGTCATCCGCGAGGGTGGCCGTTTTGCTTTTGTATCCCACCGTGCCTGCGTTATAAATCCCATATATTCCTTTTGGTTATTAAAGGTAATTTTTAATTACTTTAAATGCTTCCTGCGCTCAGCTAAAAATTCTCTACAAACCCGAATAAAAACGACTCATCACTCTTGTGGAGCATTTATCGATGGCAAACCGTTCAATTTTGCGTGGCGCAGCACTGCTGCTGTCACTGACCGCACTCAGCGCACACGCGGTAGACGTCACCGTGGCCTATCAGACCTCCGCTGAACCGGCCAAGGTGGCGCAGGCCGAGAACACCTTTGCGAAAGAATCCGGTGCCAAGGTGGACTGGCGTAAATTTGACAGCGGTTCAAGCGTACTGCGCGCGCTGGCCTCGGGCGATGTGCAGATCGGGAATATCGGCTCCAGCCCGCTCGCCGTTGCCGCCAGCCAGAAACTGCCTATCGAAGCCTTCCTGCTGGCCTCGGAGTTAGGCAGCTCTGAAGCCTTCGTGGTGAAGAAAAGCATCAATAGCCCACAGGACTTGATAGGCAAACGCATCGCCGTACCGTTCATCTCCACGACGCACTACAGCCTGCTGGCTGCGCTGAAACACTGGGGCATCGATCCTAAGAAAGTTACCATCGTTAATCTACAGCCACCGGCCATTGCCGCCGCCTGGGCTCGCGGAGACATCGACGGCGCCTATGTCTGGGCACCGGCGGTGAACGAGTTGGAAAAAACCGGCAAGGTGTTGACCGACTCCTCTCAGGTGGGCAAATGGGGTTCGCCGACGCTTGACGTTTGGGTGGTCCGTAAAGACTTCGCCCAGGCGCATCCTGAAGTGGTCACCGCTTTTGCCCGTGCCGCACTGGGCGCACAAAAATCTTATCTGCAAAACCCTGACCAGTGGCTGAAGGACACCTCGAATCTGAACACGCTGTCGCGCCTGAGCGGGGTACCGGATGACCAAATTGCCGAGCTGGTAAAAGGTAACCGTTATCTGCCGGTCAGCGAGCAGGTGACGCAATTGGGTCAGCCGGTCGATAAAGCCATCAAAGATACGGCCAGCTTCCTGAAAGAACAGGGCAAAGTGGACCAGGTAGACGCCGACTACAGCAGCTACGTGACCAACAAGTTTGTTAAGGCCGTTCAGGCCAGCCCGCAGTCCTAAGGAGAAAGACATGCTTCAGGTTTCTCAACTTTCCGCCGAGTATCAGGGTAATCCGGTACTGCATGATATTTCCCTGCAGATAGATGCCGGGCAGCTGGTGGTGGTGCTAGGGCCGTCGGGCTGTGGCAAAACCACGCTGCTCAATCTGATTGCCGGATTTACCGCGCCGAGCGGTGGGTCGATAAGCCTGGACGGTTTGCCGGTTAACGCACCCGGTGCGGAGCGCGGCGTGGTCTTCCAACACGAGGGGCTGCTGCCGTGGCGTGACGTACAAAGTAACGTCGAGTTTGGCCTGCAGCTCGCCGGCGTCGATAAACACCAGCGTCGGCAGACGGCGGAACGGATGCTCGCCAAGGTTGGACTCTCGGGGTATGAGAATCACAAACTGTGGCAGCTTTCCGGCGGTATGCGTCAGCGCGTGGGCATTGCCCGTGCACTGGCTGCCGATCCTCGCCTGCTGCTGCTCGACGAGCCCTTCGGCGCGCTCGACGCCTTTACCCGCGAACAGATGCAGGAGCTGTTGCTCAAGATCTGGCGCGATAGCGGCAAACAAATCTTCCTGATTACCCACGACATTGAGGAAGCGATATTCCTCGCCAGTGAACTGCTGCTGCTCTCTCCGGGGCCGGGTAGAGTACTGGAACGCATCTCGCTGGACTTCGGACAGCGCTACGCCGACGGTGAATCATGCCGTAGCATCAAGTCATCGCCGGAATTCATTCAACGGCGCGAGTACGTGCTCAGCCAGGTATTTGAACATCGTGGAGGCCTGCTATGAGCGCAGAACCTGTTCTGAAAACACTCGTGCGCGAGAAGAGTAAAACGTCAAAAGGCAGGTCGCTGCCGCGTAACGTGCGTCTGAGCATAGGTACACTGGTGATGCTGTTGTTTATCTGGTGGGCCGTCACGGCGCTCAAGTGGATCCCGCCGCTGTTTCTGCCTGCACCGCAGCAGGTGCTGCATCAGCTGATTACCATTGCCAGTCCGCAGGGCTTCATGGACGCCACGCTGTGGCAGCACCTTGCGGCCAGCCTCACGCGCATTGTTATTGCCCTGTTGGCGGCGGTGGTGGTGGGAGTACCTGTCGGGATTGCCATGGGGCTGAATGAAACGCTGCGCGGCATTCTGGATCCGTTAATCGAACTTTATCGCCCCGTTCCTCCACTGGCGTATCTCCCGCTGATGGTTATTTGGTTTGGTATCGGTGAAACCTCGAAAATTCTGCTGATTTATCTGGCAATTTTCGCGCCGGTGGCGATGTCGGCGCTGGCCGGCGTTCGCAGCGCCTCAAAGGTCCGCATTCGGGCCGCGCAGGCGTTGGGCGCAAGCCGTTGGCAGGTGCTGCGCTATGTGATTCTGCCCGGTGCGCTGCCTGAAATTCTCACCGGCGTTCGCATCGGACTCGGGGTGGGGTGGTCAACGCTGGTCGCCGCCGAGCTTATTGCGGCAACGCGGGGATTAGGTTTTATGGTTCAGTCGGCCGGAGAGTTTCTGGCCACTGATGTGGTTATTGCCGGGATAAGCGTTATCGCGCTGATTGCCTGTGCGCTTGAACTGGGGTTGCGTTATCTGCAACGCAAACTGACCCCCTGGCACGGAGAACAACAATGAACGAACGTCTCAAAATTACCCCGCTAGGGCCGCACATCGGCGCGCTGGTGGAGGATGTGTCGCTTAGCCGTCCATTATCCGACGCACAGTTTGAACAGCTCTATCATGCGCTGCTCAAGTATCAGGTGTTGTTTGCCCGCGATCAGCCGATCACCCCGGTTCAGCAGCGTGCGCTGGCGGCACGGTTTGGTGATCTGCACATCCACCCTGTCTATCCGCAGACGCCGGAGGCGCAGGAAATCATTATTTTCGATACTCACGACAACAATCCGCCGGATAACGATAACTGGCACACTGACGTGACCTTTATCGAGACCCCGCCTTTGGGGGCCATACTGGCGGCCAAGACGCTGCCCTCTACCGGCGGTGACACCCTGTGGGCCAGCGGCATTGCGGCCTATGAGGCGCTGTCTGAACCCTTCAGGAAGCTGCTGGCCGGTTTGCAGGCTGAGCATGATTTCACCAAGTCGTTCCAGGAGTACAAATACCGTAAAACGCCGGAAGAACATCAGCAGTGGCTGGAGGCCAAAGAGAAGAACCCGCCGTTGCTGCATCCGGTTATCCGCACGCATCCGGTGTCTGGCCGGCAGGCGCTGTTTGTGAATGAGGGATTCACCACCCGCATCGTGGGACTTGAAGAAAAAGAGAGTGCGGCGATCCTCGAGTTCCTGTTCCGCCATATCACCAAACCGGAGTTCCAGGTGCGCTGGCGTTGGCAGGAGAACGATATCGCGATTTGGGATAACCGTATCACGCAGCACTACGCTAATGCGGACTACTTACCGCAGCGGCGTATCATGCATCGGGCGACGATCCTCGGGGATAAACCTTTCTATAAGGCTTCGTAACCTCATAGCCTGAAGAGATGTCGGGGGCACGGACGCGCCCCCGCATTAAGAAGGTTCAAGCGCCGGCGTTAAATTCCTGCGCCAACTGCTCAAGCTGTTCCTGCGCATCGAGCCAGGTCATCTCGACCTCTTCCAGCTCGCCTTTCACCTTGATCTGCTGTTGCAGGCAGGCGGTCAGGTCGGCCTTGCGGCTGCTGTCATAAATTGCCGAGTCGGCCAGCTTCTCTTCGACGCTCGCCAGTTCGCTGCTCAGCTTGTCCATCTGTTTTTCCAGTGTGGTTATCTGTTTACGCAGCGGTTGAGTCTGGTTGCGGAAATCGGCTTCACGACGTTTTTGGTCTTTGCGTGACTGCGCACTGTTGGCACCGGCGTCTTTTTCCGGTGTATCCTGCTGGCTTTCCTGACGCTGAATATCGACCAGCCACTGCTGGTAGTCTTCGAGGTCGCCGTCGAACTGCTCGACCTTACCGCCATGGACCAGATACAGGTCGTCGGTGGTGGAGCGCAGAAGGTGGCGGTCGTGCGATACCACCACCATCGCGCCTTCGAAGTCGATCAGCGCCTCGGTCAGCGCTTGACGCATGTCGAGGTCAAGGTGGTTAGTCGGTTCGTCGAGCAGCAGCAGGTTAGGGCGCTGCCACACGATCAGCGCCAGCACCAGACGGGCTTTCTCGCCGCCGGAGAAGCGCTCGGTCTTCTCGGTCACTTTGTCACCCTGGAAGCCGAAGCCGCCGAGGTAGTCACGCAGCTGCTGTTCGGTTTGCTTGTCTGCCAGTCGCACCAGATGCTGTAACGGGGAGTCTTCGGCACGCAGGAACTCGAGCTGATGCTGGGCGAAGTAGCCGAGCTTCACGCCTTTCGCCAGACCAATATCGCCAGCAAGCGGCGGCATGGTACCCGCAAGTAGCTTAATCAGGGTCGATTTACCCGCGCCATTGCGGCCGAGCAGGCCGATACGCGAGCCGGGAACCAGATTGAGCTTGATAGAATCGAGGATGACGTTGTCGTCATAGCCCGCGCTAACTTTTTCCATACGCAGCAGCGGGTCGGGCAGACTTTCCGGCGACCTGAAACTAAAATGAAAAGGGTTGTCGACGTGGGCCGGGGCAATCAGCTCCATGCGTTCCAGCATTTTGATACGACTCTGTGCCTGCTTGGCCTTGGTGGCCTGAGCGCGGAAGCGGTCGATATAGCTTTGCAGGTGTGCCACCTTTTCCTGCTGATGTTCGAACAGTGACTGCTGCTGGGCGAGTTTGGTCGCGCGCTGGCGTTCAAACGACGAATAGTTACCGGTGTATTCGTTTAAGGTCTGCTGTTCGATGTGCAGGATTTTATCGACGATCGGGTCGAGGAAGTCTCGGTCGTGGGAAATTAGCACCAGTGTACCGTTATAGCTCTTCAGCCATTTTTCCAGCCAGATAACGGCGTCCAGATCGAGGTGGTTGGTCGGTTCGTCGAGCAGCAACAGGTCGGAGCGGCAGATAAGTGCCTGCGCCAGGTTGAGGCGCATACGCCAGCCGCCGGAGAAGGATTTTACCGGCTGTTGCAGCTGATTCTGCGTAAAGCCGAGCCCGCTGAGCAGGCTGGCGGCACGTGCCGGAATGGTCCAGGCCTGAATGGCGTCGAGCTTACCGTGCAACGTCGCGATGGCGTGGCCGTCGTCGCGCTCGTTGGCGGCTTTGAGCTCGGACTCCAGCTGACGAAACTCACGATCGCCGTCGATAACATACTCAACCGCAGGAACGTCTAGTGCCGGAGTTTCCTGATTTACCCAGGCCAGTGCCCAGTTTGACGGAAACGTCAGGTTGCCCGCATCGGCGCTCATTTCGTTTTTCAACAGGGAAATCAGGGTTGATTTACCGCAGCCGTTTTTTCCTACCAGTCCGACTTTCTGACCCGGATTGATAGTGGCAGATGCATTGTCAAGCAGGACATTGGTGCCACGCCTGATTTGTAACGATGAGAAAACTATCATAAAGCGCCGTCTGTTTAGGGTATGTTAAATTAACTGTTACGAGCATGAGTTAAACAAGACGTATAAAACGTCCTATTTGGTATTTGCGAAGCATGGTAGCTGAAAAACGGCACCCTGACGACGCTTTGGAGGTATTGATGTCGCAGCCACCTAAGGTTTTGCTGCTTTACGCTCACCCGGAGTCACCCGATTCGGTCGCCAACCGTGTATTACTCGACAAGGCACGCAAGCTGGACAACGTTACCGTTCACGATCTGTACGCCCATTATCCTGATTTTTTTATCGATATTCACCGCGAACAGCAACTGCTGCGTGACCATAAAGTGATTGTTTTTCAACATCCTCTGTATACCTATAGCTGTCCGGCACTGCTCAAGGAGTGGATGGACCGCGTACTCGCCCGTGGCTTTGCCAGCGGTGCGGGCGGGACGGCGCTGAGCGGCAAGTACTGGCGTTCGGTTATTACCACCGGCGAGCCGGAGGGCGCGTACCGGGTGGGGGGATACAATCGCTACAAAATGAGTGACATTCTGCGGCCATTTGAGCTAACCGCCGCCATGTGCCACATGCACTGGATGACGCCGATTCTTATTTACTGGGCGCGACGTCAGCAGCCGGAAATGTTGGCCAGCCACGCCGAGGCCTACGCGGAATGGCTACAGTCTCCTGTCCCACATGGAGGGGTTTAACTATCGACAGCTCTAATTTACCGACAGCGATACTGCTGTTCCTGTTTGCCGCCGTGGTCGCGGTGCCGATAGCCCAACGCCTGGGGATTGGCGCGGTATTAGGCTACCTGCTGGCCGGCATTGCCATCGGCCCTTGGGGCTTGGGCTTTATTCGCGACGTCGACGAGATTCTGCATTTTTCCGAGCTCGGTGTCGTGTTCCTGATGTTTATCATCGGGTTGGAGCTGAATCCCGGCAAGCTGTGGCAGCTGCGGCGACAGATATTTGGCGTTGGGGCCGGTCAGGTCATTCTCACCGCGCTGGTGCTGGGCGGCCTGCTGTATCTGACACACTTCGCCTGGCAGGCGGCGGTGATAGGCGGCATCGGTCTGGCGATGTCCTCGACCGCGATGGCGCTTCAGCTGATGCAGGACAAAGGCATGACGCGCAACGAGGGCGGACAGCTCGGTTTTGCGGTGCTGCTGTTTCAGGATATCGCGGTTATCCCGGCATTGGCGCTAATCCCCGTGCTGGCGGGCACCTCTTCCGGCGGTAATGACTGGGCGATGATCGGCATGAAGGTGCTGGCATTTGTCGGCATGCTGGTCGGCGGGCGCTATCTGCTGCGGCCGATCTTTCGTCTTATTGTGGCCTCCGGCGTGCGCGAGGTGTTTACCGCTGCCGCCCTGTTGACGGTGCTTGGCGCGGCGCTGTTCATGCAGGAGCTTGGTTTCTCGATGGCGCTAGGCACCTTCATCGCCGGGATACTGCTGGCGGAAAGCGAATACCAGCACGAACTGGAAATCGCTATCGAGCCTTTTAAGGGACTGCTGCTTGGCCTGTTCTTTATTTCTGTCGGCATGGCGCTGAATCTTGGCGTGCTTTACACCAATATTTTGCTGGTGCTGGCGAGCGTCATCTTGCTGGTGATGGTCAAGGGCGGTGTGCTCTATCTATTGGCCCGGGTGTTTGGCCTGCGCACCTCGGTGCGATTACAGTTTGCGGCGGTGCTAAGTCAGGGCGGAGAATTCGCCTTCGTTCTGTTCTCTGCCGCCGGGGCGCTGAAGGTTATCTCTTCGACACAGCTTTCCCTGCTGTTGGTCATTGTCACGCTGTCGATGATGACCACGCCGCTGCTGCTCAAATACGTCGACCGGATTCTGGTGCGCCGCTATAACGCGCAGGAGGAGAGTGACGAGAAGCATTTCGTCGAGGATAACGAGCCGCAGGTGATCATCGTCGGCTTTGGGCGTTTTGGTCAGGTTGTCGGTCGCCTGTTGATGGCCAACAAGATGCGTATCACCGTGCTCGAGCGCGATATCAGCGCCGTGAGCCTGATGCGCAGCTTTGGTTATCAGGTGTATTACGGCGATGCGACCAAGCTCGAGCTCATGCGTGCCGCTGGCGCAGAGAAGGCCAGGTCCATCGTTATCACCTGTAATGAACCGCAGGATACGATGGAAATCGTCCGACTGTGTCAGGAGCATTTCCCGCATCTGAATATTCTGGCTCGTGCGCGCGGGCGCGTTGAGGCGCACGAGCTGCTGCAGGCCGGTGTTCAGAACTTCTCGCGTGAAACTTTCTCGAGTGCGCTTGAACTGGGTAAAAAGACGCTCATTACGCTCGGTATGCATCCTCACAGCGCCTACCGTGCGCAGCAGCATTTCCGCCGTCTGGATATGCGCATGCTGCGTGAATTGGTGCCGCAGGTGCAGGGCGATGTGGCGCAAATTTCCCGTGTGAAAGAGGCGCGTCGCGAGCTGGAAGATATCTTCGAAAGTGAAATGCATAATGAACGTCGGCAGCTCGACGGCTGGGACGATGACGAATAGCGCCGCAAGGCGTACCATGACAGAAGTTTCCGAATATTTTTTGTAAAGGATTCCATCCGGCGAGGCGGCTACGGGCGTCTCGTGGTGGAGATTCATGAGAGGCAAGAAATGGCTACAACGCGTAAACGTTTTATCGCCGGTGCGGTATGCCCTGAGTGTAAAGCACTGGATACACTGATGTTATGGCAGGAAGATCAGGTCGAAGTGGTGGAATGTGCCAAGTGCGGGCACCACAAACGTCAGACCGATGAGCAGGTCACCAAGCACGTTCGAGGCGAAGAGCAGGTAATTGGAATCTTCCATCCCGAGTAGTGCTATCCCGCGCCTTTTTTTATGCTGTTCGGTACAGAGGCGCGGTTTTCCGCTACAATATTTCGCAAAATACAGTGTTCCGCAAAGTACAATCTTTGACGAAATCAAGTTTTCAACGGTAGGAGTTATCATGAAAGTATCAAAAGACCTGGTTGTCAGCGTTGCGTATCAGGTACGTACAGAAGACGGTGTGCTGGTTGACGAATCACCGGTTAGCGCACCACTGGACTACCTGCACGGTCACGGCTCGCTGATTTCCGGTCTGGAAAGCGCGCTGGAAGGCCATGCGGTTGGCGATCGTTTTGACGTGCACGTGGGCGCTAACGAAGCTTATGGTAACTACGACGAGAACCTGGTTCAGCGCGTTCCTAAAGACGTGTTCATGGGCGTAGACGAGCTGGAAGTAGGCATGCGTTTCCTGGCTGATACCGATCAGGGTCCTGTTCCAGTAGAAATCACCGAAGTTGACGGCGACCACGTTGTGGTTGACGGTAACCACATGCTGGCCGGTCAGAACCTGAACTTCAACGTTGAAGTTGTGGCTATCCGTGAAGCAACCGAAGAAGAACTGGCTCACGGCCACGTTCACGGTGAGCACGGTCACGACCACGACCACGATCACGGCCATGACCACGGTCAGGGCGGTTGTGGTACCGGCGGTTGCGGCTGCAGCCACTAATCGGTTAAGGCCGATTAATGAAAAAAGGCGACCCCGGGGTCGCCTTTTTTATTGCTTCATTTAGCTCTCAATAGTGCGGCGGCGGGGTTTCTTCCGACGCATCGGCAATCATTGAAGGCTGTGAAGCACGCAGCCTGTCAGTCAACAGGCGCAGGTGGTCATGCAGTCGGCTCATTTCCAGCTGATGCGAGGTCACTATCTGATTCAGCTCCTCAATGGTCACTTCCTGAAAAGCCAGTTTGCTTTCCAGCGCTTCAAGCCGCTGTTCGAAGTTATGTTGGTCCATAATTTTTGCCTGTAATGCCGCTTAGGTGCCGCCTGATAAGGATAGGCTGTCAGAATGACAGAGTTTGCGCCATATTCTACCCGCAATCATCAGAAAAAACTCAGAGTTAGCCGTTTTGTGGTGACTTCAGAAACTTATTGAAGCAAAAAAGGTCTCATTTAGGCGCGTTCGATTAGTATAGCGATTGTCATGCATTGACACGGACAGTTATATTAACCGGCGAACTTTCGTATTGTTACTTGAGGTAAGAGCCTCAAGTCTTGGAGAAATGGATGAAATCACTGTTTAAAGTAACGCTGTTAGCTACCACGATGGCTCTTGCCCTGGGCGCAACTCAGGCCATGGCAGCAGATGCTGCAAAAGCGACTGATTCGACTGCAGCTGCACCAGCGGCTTCAGCACCAGCTACTACCAACCCACAATTCAAAAACGACGATGAGCAGGCTGCTTACGCTCTGGGTGCTTCACTGGGTCGTTACATGGACAATTCCCTGAAAGAACAAGAAAAACTGGGCATCAAACTGGATAAAGACCAGCTGATCGCCGGTGTTCAGGACGCGTTCGCGAACAAGAGCAAGCTGTCTGACGCAGACATCGAAAAGACCCTGCAAAGCTTCGAAGCTAAAGTAAAAGCTTCTGCCCAGCAGAAAATGGAAGCAGACGCTAAAGCCAACGAAGACAAAGGCGATAAATTCCGCGCTGACTTCGCTAAAGAAAAAGGCGTGAAGAAAACTGAGTCAGGCCTGCTGTATCAGGTTGAGAAACCAGGTACCGGCGCTACGCCAAAAGACAGCGACACCGTAGTTGTGAACTACAAAGGTACCCTGGTTGACGGCACCGAGTTCGACAACTCTTACACCCGCGGCGAGCCACTGTCCTTCCGTCTTGACGGCGTTATTCCAGGCTGGACCGAAGGTCTGAAGCACGTTAAGAAAGGCGGAAAAATCAAGCTGGTTATCCCACCGGCCCTGGCCTACGGTAAAACTGGCGTCCCAGGTATCCCTGCCAACTCTACTCTGGTATTCGAAGTAGAATTGCTGGATATCAAACCGGCTCCAAAAGCTGACGCGAAAGATGCGACCAAACCGGC
>Ga0209611_10010573_pt1 | contig 13546 bp, 8 predicted proteins | sample S1TSphgellanicum_3_FD_187693 | JGI IMG/M metagenome (GOLD analysis project Ga0209611, IMG submission 187693) | Host-associated microbial communities from peat moss isolated from Minnesota, USA - S1T2_Fc - Sphagnum magellanicum MG (SPAdes) (version 2) | ecosystem: Host-associated > Plants > Peat... | reverse complement strand
GTTGTAAACTTATTATTCTTTATCCAAGGGGTGAAGTTAATGGAATTAAATAGTTCATGTTAGTGAGTGGTTGGAAAAATCCGCCCAATTGTCTAGTAGATTTTTAGGAAAGGATTAAAATAAGGGGTTTATTTTTTAAGGGTGAATATGAGCCTTTGTGTGGTTTGTGAAAAAAGGGGATTATAGCAAGTGTTAAGGGACTTCTATGACATTTAAGACTTTTGCAGTTGGAGGTTGAAATGAAGGACTTTTTAAAAAAATATGTGTTGTATAAACTAAGGAGGAAAGAATAGTGAAGAAATGTACATTTATTGGTGTGTGATTTTAATGAAAAATGATTGAGGACCTCATTGTGTTTTGGTGTGTATTTATTCCACTAGGAAATGTGGAAGGTAGAAAATGGTTTGAAGTATTGCAAAGTAGGCTGCTCCTTGAGATGGTAGGTTTGTGAGGATGGCTTGTGCATGAATGTCAAGTCTGAGCTTGTAGCTTAAAGCTTATGTGATTTTAATCCATTTACATGGATGAATGTGTCCATAAATGAATGATTTCATATTGATGAATGTCATTTTTGATTGGATGAATTTCATTTATGAGTTGAATTAACTAAATAAATCATTGGATGAAATTCATCCATGATTGGAAGATAAATAAATTTTAAAATATTTATATTCGTCTCCATTTTTTTGTCCAAGTATTAACATTTCAAATTTGAATGTCATTTAATAATGATGGGTAATGTAACTATAGGGGAAAATATAATGGTGGGACCAAAATAATTTTTTTAATTATGTTTAAAAAATCATTTTCATCAACAATGTTAAGCAATTAAAAAAATGTTTTCATAGGATGCATGTTAACCCCCCCTATTGTTGTCAACAACATTATATGTATTTTGTGAAAAATTAGGGCACCTTGAAAATAAATAATTATTTAAAACAACCTTGTTGTCATTTATGATAGCAGGTTGTTCCATCAAATACATTTATAATGGAATTTACATTGTATTATTCAACAAATGTTATATTATATAGAATTAAATTGTGTTTTATGAAGCTCTAGTTATTAAAAATCAACATAAAAAAAAATTCATTGATAAGAACTTAATGATAAAATAAAACATTCATCCATAATTTTGATGGAAGTTTTATATATTAAAAACAAGTAAATTCATTTTTTTCATCCATAATGAGGATGAATGCTTACATCATCCCCATGTTTGCCTCTAGGTTTACTTATATAACATTTTTTTTTTGATTAAATTCTAGATTTTACTTGCATGGGAAAAACATTTTACCATCCCAAGTTCCTAGGCTCTAGGCTCAAGTTATAGGTTCATGCAATAATTTGCTTCATAGGTTTACATTTCCTTTAAGATAAAGAAACAAAAGGCCTGCTACTTGGTAGCTTTTGGAGTGGCAAGTTATCGGTTGCCATAGGAAGGTAACAACCAATACTTGGTGGAAGAGAACAAGAGAAGGGAAACACCAACATGTAGTTGCACGTAGATTATAAGTTAGTATTGTAGGTGGTAAGCAATGGTTAAGAGTAAATGTAATTTGCTGTAGATGGTAGAGAGGTGAAGGGAAGTATTTTGAAGTGTTGCAAGAGTAGGCATAATCACCAAAGGACCTATAAGAGTGGTTGAGGTGGAATAGTAATAGTAGGAAGTTTGCAATCCCGACCAAGGCAACTTTTAAGGCATTGAAAACATTGCAACATTTTGGAAAAGTAATTACTTTCGAGTTATGATCGTTACCCATGCTACCTTTTTCTACTTACTTCCCTGCCCCCCCTTGGAATAACTTGTAGACAATATGATAGGTGGGTTTTGAAACAACACCCCTTACCTTCTTCCTTGCCCCTTTGTATGATTTTTCACTTACAACTTGAATAGTTGTAATAAAATAAGTTAGTGATGGTAGTTTTTTTTGTTGAGTAATAAGGTGTTGACCTTGTTCCCTTAGTCTTTTGGAGGATAGTAAAGATTAAGAGCTACAATTTCACCCCTTAACAATGATATTTGGCTTGTGTTGAAACTTGAAATTAGTTTTTAGAGTTACAATACATTAAAAGATTTTGGATTTTTTTAGAAGATTTTTTGAAGTTTATATTTTTGCATGGTGAAATATTTGAATTTTCATAAATCTTCTTTTGCCTTAAGATATTTTTTAATGTAAATGGCAAGGCCACATTGTGACACACCCTTTGTTTTGAATGACAACTTCAAGGCGACCATTGATTATTTATGCTAACAAGTCAAGAGGCAAAAATTTTACCTCATAAAATTAAATTTACTATGTTGTCACAAATTTTTTACTTTTGGGGAAAATTTTGCCAAATTTTTTAGAGATATATTTTTGAGATCATGATTTTATATGTTTATGAATTTACATGCTGATCATGGTTGTGTGAAATTGTTTAAACATTTGACTTGCTGATTGTGCTACTTTTTCAATTAGAAGCTAATGCTTTATAAACATGTTATTTGTAAAGCCTTAGGGTGCAGCCATTCCAAAAGTAAGGGGCCTAGGATGAGGCAATAGTCAAGTTTGACCACTTTGGGAATGCCCCCTTACATGTGGGCTTTATTCTTCATAAAAAACAAGGCAAATGTTATCATAAACATATGTAAATCATGAGGTGGAGGGGAAGGTTCTAACACATATTCTTGACAAATGTGAGGGATCTTACACCTATAGATCACACAGTTCTAGTTCCACACATCAATATTTTAAATGCATTAAATCAACACTTAAAATGTTTTGTATATAATGTTAAGTTTGGGCATACTCACTGCTAATGATATCTAATTAAAATTAGTGTAGATTTGGCGTTGTGTATGTGGATATGGTTTGTATGAACATTCAATACAAAGTCAACAATCATTAGGACATTATGGATGCAAGTCACCTTTGTGGATATTCTTCGACAATTGTTCAATGCAAAGTCACAATTCAATAGAACATTGTAGGTGTGGTGTTCTCTTGATGGACATGGTTTTCATGATCGTTGGATGCCATGTCAACAATAATTAAAACATTTGTTATGGTTTTGTCTTGCAAACATGGTTTAGATAAATGTTTAATGCAAAATCAATGACCATTATATTAGTGTGGGTGCATCATTGTCTTTATGTACAAACATTATATAATATGTGAATGTTCAATGTAAAGGAAAAACCATTAGAATAATGTGGTTACAACACAATTTCTTTAGACATGGCATAGGACATTTAATTATAATCATTTAACCTTACACAAAAGGTTTAACATCAAAGTCAATTTATCAAAACTTATGTTAAGTTTGAAGCATTATTTTAAACATATTTAGAATGCTATAAAAGTTGAACCATTGAAAGTTTGCTTGAGATTGCAAACATGGATATTATATAACCTTATATTTTTTAGATGCAACAAATGTTCATGAATCCTTTCAAATATCCAAGAAATAATAACATTTATAATATCTTCAAATGAAAGTAGAAAAAACATAAAACAAAACAATTAATGATATTAATAGGTTTTAAAAGAACAAAGTTTTGTGTGCTTGTAAATCAAACATGGAATTGGATTCAAAATTAAGTGACTCCATGGCATGTTATAGCAATGTTTTTAGAATTATAATAATAGTAAAAATTGTAACTATTTTTAATAGTTGTATGATACATTAGAATCAAAGTATTAGGAAATCATTTGTTGCTATGCAAGGGAATATGATTTCACAATTAATAGTTTCCCTTGCCTTGAACAACTACTATGGCCTACATCGTAACACTAAAAATTTAAACATTCACATTAATACAATGCACCATTAAAATCCATGATTTTTTGTCAAGTACATAAGGTCATTGAAATGTTGAATTAAGTTTTGATCTTCATTCTTCAAACATTTTTTTCATTGTGTCACTCAATCACACCAAATTCCTTTGTAAATGCCCCAACACACTTCCAACATCATAACATTTCAAACAAAGGAAATTATAATTTCCACCAATATTCATAGCTTTGCAAGGAAATTGTTTGGTGATAACAAATATTGTGAAATGTTGCACTAATTAGACTAGTGATTGAAACAACAAATTTAACCAACTCCACAAAATCCCATTGACCAAGTCACATTAAGACCTATCCTTGCCCAATGGTTGCATATTCAATTTGTTACATTTTTTTCTAAAAGGCCTTTTTGTGCAACAACAAATTGATTGGTACCTACTTCATAATTCATGCACAACAAAACATTATTGAAACAATATTACCTAGTTTTAGGAACTCCTCTTCCTTGAATGTATGAAGATTATCAACCAAAGGAACATTAACCATCAATTCAACAAATGTATCAATGTATGTTAAATAATCACTAAACAAGCAAAATATGAACCATGTTTGGCAAATGTACTCATTATTAATATTCTTTCCAAACTATAGACAATTAATTGCTAAAGATCATTTTTTTTTTAAATGTACATTCAAGGCAAATTCATGAAAGTGTTGCACAAAAGTAAATGATCAACTTAGTGTTAATGTTTGTGATTTCAATATTTCATGTTTTTATGATAAAAAAATTATTCCTATGGAATTTCAGGGCTTTTCCCCCCTTTTTGCAATCAATTATGACAAGTTCACTCAAATACAATATAACCTTTCAAATGTCAATTTATTTTAGTTTTGATTCATATTGTTGTTATAAACACTTTTGTGTGTTAGGTTTTTACAATTGTAAAAAAACGTAAAACCATCACAATTTTAATACACAAGAAAGTAACATTCACATATAATAGGCATATAAATAATAAAGTGACAAGGACATAAGACAAGGTAACCATAATGTTGCACTACTTAGATTAAACATTTCATTGATGCTCAAATGTGACTTCCAATAGCTTTGTTGGATCATAATTGCTCCCAAATAATGTTTCCAAAGCTATTTCATGAAATGCATTAAATTTGCATAGATCATAATCCACTTGCTTCAACCACTATTTATCATCTAAAGATTTTCATTTGTTAAAACTATTTGTAACGCTGTATCACCAACACAAGAGATAACTTACAAACATATGAATACTAAATTCACTACCTTTATTCATGTCCTTTTAGTTTTGCATCCACTAAATCTTGGTGTCCAAGTAAGTCATTTGGAGGAGGTTATGAAACTTTCAAAAATTGATATAATTCATTTAAATCAGCCCACATGTAATATTCACACACATTTCAAATATTATCCCCAATGAATGGTCTTAATCCACATATTTTATTTGTCTATGACCTTTAAGATTTGAACAATGTTTGTTTTGATTTTACATGATTCTTTGTAACACCAAAACAATTTAAAATATTTTTAATCCATGATGGTTATATTTCAAATGTGGTGTGAAAACTTAGGATCCTTGCTAAGAAGGAATTGTCATGTGACTAATAACACATATTCTTAACTCGAACATTCCAACAACATTTGTAAAAAAATTGTCATTGTATAGCACAAATTTTCAATCAACTTTTGAAGTTGTGTTACATAATCGTTTTCTATAAACAAATGATCAACCATCAACTTAAACCCTTCACCTCCAACGTTGGTGGTTGTTTATACACAATATAAAAAAGGAACATCATTAACAACATGATGTATATCATAATGCCTTATGATAAATTTTTAGGGTGGTTGAATAGTCACATGATTCTTGAATTCAATTGCCTCATCTTGCTATAAAGTTTTGTAATTGGCAACACACTCACTAGGTCTTAAAGCTTGCAAACACATCATTTAACATGGGTGCCATAATTCTTTCATATCACCTAATCACTTTAGATGTAGGTTTTTAGGGGCAGATGGATTTGTCAATTTTGTCTCTTCATGACATGGGGTGCAAAGGTTCAACACAAACTCGAATAAAATCCCAGTTAACCCCTTAACTCAAATGATTTAAGTGACACAAAATTTGTAACATGACCTAGAGAAAAAAACTTTTGAAATGAAGTGATTCAATTGATGGCCATGAATTGGTTGATGGCACCAACAACAATCTTGTGCATTTAAGGTTCCCTCATTCTACTTTGAATCTTTGTTCAATGCCAAATGAGGGTCCAATTAGCGACCACTTTTTGCTTTTATTGAATAGGGCAATATATGGATGGATGGTGTAAATAAATGATTGATGGATGGATGATGAATTTGTTTCATAGTCTCAACTCACAAATTTTTTAATTGATTTGTGCTCAAAGGTCATATTAATAGTAAAAACTACCATTTTTTTGTCAAGTCACAAAAATAAAAAAACCTTTGGATACAATCAACTATTTTTTCAACACAAACATTTGAAAAGAAAAAAAACTTGTGGTGTGAAAAGATAACATTTGCTCATGCATGCAAGGTTTTTTTCATGCTTATAAAAGATTTAGGTGGCATGTCAACACGTGAAATTTATGAAAACATTGTTTAATAACAATCTACTAAATAAGGTTTCTCCATTATTATTATTTGAAATTAAACTTTTGAATACAATTTCATACATAATGGATAAAAAAAAAATGTCGCACATATTTTAGATACTCTCCATTGGTTTATTAAATTAATTTTGTGAGTCATGCAAAATTGATCAAAGTTTTTGGAACATAAGTTAACATTCATGTGCTTTTTAAAATTAAGGTCAACATCGAGTGAAAGGTTTTGTATTCAAGGTTTTGGGTGAACATTTGATTATGTAAATGGAGTACTAGTAGGGTATATAATCTTTATTTTTATTTCATTCAAGGCCTGAAACATCTAATGAACATGTAATATGATGACTCCAATTTCCATCTCTTTCATGCAACATTTTGATTATACTTGTAAGTTTACAATTTACATTTACATTTTTATGTTTTCTATGGAGGAATTATTAAACACGCTATTTCTGAAGTTAATGATAATTAATAACAAGGATTTAAAATTCTTGTGTGACTACAAGTGTGGTGGCAATGAAATTTATGATGGTAGTGTGAATGGAAATGTATATATTGTGTAAGTGTGAATGTGAATTTCTTTTAGGGTTTGGTGTGTGTTTTTTGTTGTGAGATGATGAGATGTGGTATGTTATTGTTTGCTTTCTTAATTGTCCATCACCAAAAGGTAATTCATGAGGGCAAGATGAGGGAAAGGAAATTTGTTTTGCATGTAATAATAAAAAATTAGGGATTTGGATCTAGTTGGGTGGCTAGTTTTGGAATAATGAACATGAAAAACCTTGTTTTGGGTATCCTTGGGTTGGAGTAGATCCATAAAGAAGGCGAAAATCTAGTATGAATTATGAAAGACCAAATTAACAAAGTTGGGTTCTATGAGAATGTGTCTATCCATACTTTGAGTGGTTTTGCATAACCTCATTTTGACTTTTTGCCCAAGAATAAAATCCTAGTAGTAAAACAAAATGATGGAGGGGGCCTATACTTTTTGGGAAATTGAATTGTATAGTTATAGTTGATGCATTGCATAATAAAAGTTAAGATTAACAATTCAATGATTGCCTGAACATTAAGAGTTTTAATCTTTGACTAAACTTCAAGAAAACAAAGTAGCAATTTGGCTCAAACTAAGACAATTTTTAAAAATAACATTTAGGACTTTGGATTGTTGTAATATTGTAGTTTGGTGGCCTTGAAATATTGAAGTTGTGTTCATGTGGTATTTGATTCAAAACATATTACCTAAGCTTGGTTTAAAGACTCAGGTCTTGGGTTTGTCATTTGAATGCAATAAACATTAAGGCTACTTATGGAAGATTTTAGTTTCCTTCCTTTTGGTTACACCTGGAATTGGTGTAACCTTTTGTAGCTTTGCATCATAACTTTGAACACATTGGTGACATCCATTGATTTTGCTAGCGTACAATGTTTTGCTTTGGTGGTGGAGATACCAATACATTGGTTGTTGCATTTGGTGTGAATGTAACACCACATCCATGCACATGTGAGGCATCTACAAGGTTGCATAAGGTATCAACATTCATTTGATGAGTATTTGTCTAGTGTATCAACACTAAATCAATGTTTTAACAAATGGTGGTCATTGATTCAATATTGGAGAGTCACTTAGTTGAAATCAACCATTGTTTCTATGTATGGATCAATGAGATTGGCAATCTCCAAATTGATATATAAGGGTTTTGATGTTTGCGATACAGAAACTTGATCCACATTGGTTTGAAGCTTGGGTTTCAATTGACAATAACAATGCACTAAACATATGTTGTGTGTGTGAGCTTATATTTTTATCGTGCAAATGGTGAAAGCCTTAGAGTCACAGTTTAGACATTGAAATTGCATTGATCAAAAAATTGCATCATCACACAACATGGATCATATTGAATGAACACTGAATCTACTTTAATGCAAGTGGTAAGTTTCTAATGCTTGACAAGGGTTCCATATTGTCAAATGTGTCATGGGTTGGCAAAGAATTAAGGTTCAATGCTAGTTGCAAAGATGACTAAGTTAAGCCAATTGAGTTTGTAGCAAACATGAAAGTAACCAAATAGGAGGGGAGTAATAATACTTATGCATACAACTCTTGCAAGTGCTCACACACATATGAGCAGTTCAGAATGATAGAAATTTTCACAACTATTGCAAACATCATGGTGTCTGCTAACATTGCAAAAGATGATGGGCTTTTGGCAAACACAAGTCAAAACTTCAAAACAAACACTTGAGATGTGTATTGTACGGACATGGGGAGAAGGTTACCGATAAGTTATTGTCAAACTACAGATATGAAACTTGACAAAACAAAACACAAACAAACAAAAAACACACAAAAAGACATTAGTTGGAGGTCTCTTCACAATGCACACTTCCCTCTCTCCCTTGTTCGGAACTCTTTCTTTCTGGCAACTAAAATGTGGCTTTGTAAATGATAAACCAAGTAGTTGAAAGAATGCGATACTTACGTAACAAAGAACACTCATGGAAATGCTGCATATTGATGGGCAGGAGGAAGAACAGATCAACTGGGATGCTTACTTACATGATAAGAATGATGTCATGGAAATGTTGCATGATGATGAGGAGGAGGAAGAAGAGAGATTGGGATGCTTACATGATGAGAACACTTATAGAAAGGCTACATGACGATGGGCAGGAGGAAGAAGAGAGATTGGGATGCTTACATGATGAGAACACTTATAGAAAGGCTACATGACGGTGGACAGGAGGAAGAAGAGAGAATGGGATGCTTACATGACGAGAACACTTATAGAAAGGCTACATGATGATGGACAGGAGGAAGAACAATGGCTATCAAAGACAAGGTTTGAAAACTTCTGCATCATGATGCCAATTTATTTGTGCTTCTGGGCTTCTGGTGAGATGATTCTTACAACTTCAACTCTAAGATGATCAAATTGTAGACCACTTGAGAATCAGGTCTACATTGTCCCAACATCTTTTATGATTCACAAGTTGGCGTTAAAAGGCTGCAAATGACAGAAAGGAGTTTCTATCCATGCAAGAACCCTTGTGCAATGTCCAAGCACGTGCAATGTTCACATGGAATGTGTTGCCACATCCCCAGGAATGATGAAATGAGGAGAGGCCCACAGTGCAGAACAAGATGTGAAATTAAGATGTCTACACAAAACAGACAAAAAACAATTTGGACCTCACAGAATTGCTGTACGAATTGTCATCTGCTGATGCTTTTTGCTATACTAAAAATTTCATGACCAAGCAAGCAAGAAAATTGCTCATTGCTTGGGCATCAGATATATCAGTTGATCATGGGCCAAGGTTTCATCAGTTTGCTTCTAACTTTTGTGTCATAACCCGAAGTAACCTATAAAATCTACAATTCTGGCCAACTCTAGTAAAACCACAGCAGCAGAAGGGAGGCAGATATTTTGAGAGAAGCCAAGTTGATTGCAACCTTGATTCTACGGGACTTCAAATTGATTTATCTATTATAGACTACAAGGGGTTCATCCATCATCTCCCTCCCTGTCGTCCTCTGCATTGTCTCCCTCAGCAACTGAAGCATACGCTTCAACTCCGTCTTCAAACCCATGATTGCCTTCAGACCCATCATCACCTCCTCTCCCAGCATCTTCAGCTGTGTCATCTTCATTGTCAGTGTCAATGTGCTGGTTGTAGCTTTCTAATTGGTTTTGGCACTCTTTCTGTTGGAAAAGGGAATGCAGAGGAGAAGGTGTAAAATGGGGTGGTCCTCCCCCATCATCATCAGCACTTCCTGTTTCACCAGAAGATTCCCCAATTTCTGCCAATGCCTTGCGAATTGTTTCTTCATGTCCTTTGGCTTTGCGTTTTGCAGTTTCCAGCTTCTCAAGATCCTCTTCTTGATCCAGTGCATCAGCTTCTTTGAAAAATGCAGTCATGTCAGGGATCAGAATCTCTCCCCCATGGAAGTGGGAGGAGCTCTTTTTTTCGAGACCATCGGTCATCATGACCAGCTCTGCTGCTGCCATTCCTCCTCCTCGCCAAGGCGGCCTGTGTGAGGAGGTAACAGGAATAGCAGGAAGTTTCTCTTGGTATGAAGAAGCAGCTGCTGCTGGTCTCCTCCCTCTTGCTCCTCCTCCTCCTTTGGCTCTGCCAGCCCCAGTTGTTGACAAACGCCTTCGGCCACCCCGTTTATTATGCCTCCAACCTCCTGCTGCTCGTCCTCTGCCAGCAGCGGATGAAGCTCGTGCTGGAGGAGGAGGAAGAAGAAGCCCCCCCTTCTTCACCTCTGATATCACTGGTACTTCTGGTACTTCTTCCACCCATTTCACATCCTTCTCATCCATGCCATTGAGATCAACCCACTCATAAGTTTCTTGAGGTGTGTTGATGGAATATACAAGTGCATGCAAACCTCGATCATTGTCATAATCTGACACCAGAGCATCATAAAAGGATCCATCATCTGGCCACCGAATCCTCACCTGCCGCCCAACATGGGGGTCAATCTCTGGTGGGGGATTCATCATCAAGCCTCCCATTTTGGAGCTCATGTGGGCTGGGGGGACTGCATGGCCAGGCCGCACCCCAGCTGCAGGGGTTGCTGCTGCCACTTTAGCCAGGCTCAGAGCAGCAGTGGCAGCAGCTCCTCCACCACCACCACCACCACCACCACCTTTGCTCCGGGTCTTCTTCTTCTTCTGCTGTTGCTTCCCCGGAGGAGCAGCTCCAGATGTGAAGGATGTCGTGGAGGAATTCATACAAGGTTTTGTTGACAGTGGGGGCACTAGAGCTAGTGGAGGTGGGAGGAAGGGTGGAATACCACTAGTGTGTGTTGTGACATGATGATGCACAACTGTTGTTGTTTTCTGTCTCTTGTTGCGGGAGTTGGAGACAGCAACCGGACTGGAAGCAGGGTTTTCAAGAGAGAGGAGAAAGGGAGGACCACAGTTGGGAGCTTGAGCAACTTCTTCACCACCAGACTGTTGTCGCCATTCATTGATGTGACGTAGTACATCATCTGCTGCTACAGTATTGAGAAGCTCTCGGTGCTGCTCATCTGTAACTCTGAGATCCTTGCGGAGATCGGACATGAGCCTCTCTCTGGCCCATGTGATGGCCTCCGATTGTGCCCCGAATGCCCGTAGCACTGCTGTGTAAGCATCAAGCTCTAACTTGCGGATTTGTTGCTCAATAGGAAGAATGATCATCTGTGATGATCGACCTCCTCCCCCTCCCCCTCCTGCTGCTCCTCCTCTTCCTGTTCCCCGTACACGACCACCTCTCGTCATTCTTCTTGAATGCACTGGCAAGACATCATCATCATCATCATCATCAGTGCTACTGCTCGACTGATCCGATTCCATCACCCCCTGCCGCCTCAGAGCTCTTCTGCTGCTGCTGCACCACACATGATGATGATGAAGAAGAGCTCCTTCTACTCCTCCTCCTCCTCCTCCTCAACCTGTTTCTTTTGCAGAACAACCAAGGGTTTTGTTTTCCACACCCAAGAATACCATGTCTCAATTTTTAGTTTAGTTCTATGTAAATTGCCAAAGTTTTTGCTGATGATGGTGAAATTCTTCATCATCAAATTCTGAGAATTTTTGCAAATGATTCAGAAATCTGCAACAACGGAGCAGATGATGGCAGATGATGATTTCAGAAAACCAACTCTCGAGCTCTGCTGAACAAAAACTTACAATGTCATTATTTCCTCTTAACAAAGTGTTGGAAGGTCTGTGGCCGCAACGGCATGAGACACATCAAGCATCATCAATCACTCTTTTGCAACAAAGATTATGACTCTGGCTGGCTGTCTGGCTTGCTTGTTCTTGTTCTTGTTCTTGTTCTTCTGCAGTGTTTTTCTATGATTTCTGAGGAATGGGAAACAGGACAAGTAAGTGCATGGAGGATGACAGTTTGCTGTTTTGTTATCAAGCTCAGAGGCTTGGCTACATTATTATTAAAGATTTGCACTCGCTGCTACTGGTGGTGTGCACACACATAGGGGGCTTATCAAAGAATGGGGCATTGATTGTGAAGAATTGAGAGGAAGGAAGGACATGGTTGCGCTCTTCTACTACTTTGCATCAAATTGTATGATCCTTTTGTTGAGAAAATCTTGGCAATGTGCAAATCCTTTTCTCCAGCAATCTGCAGTCTTGTTTCCTCCCTCCTTTTTTCACACAAATTCTTCTTTGTTTATACAGGATTTTTCTTCTAGGGTTTCCAGAGGAAGCAATTCAGAGGACCGCCATCGCTCTCGTCCTCGCCTGCTCGCTGTCTCCGTCTCTTCTGTGACCTAGAAAAAAACAGACTGCCTTGTCCGGTCACCATGCATCCGCAATCCATTTCTCATCCCAAAAGGTTACCTAACCTGCCATGAACATGAACGAGATTTTGAGCTCATCCATTTTATGTACAACGCATTCCTCCCTGCCTCCCACCCGTCATCTACTCTCATCCTCAACCTTTTCATCCACTGTTCTGAAGCGGTTTGAATGTGTTTGTGAACTATAACGAGTAGGAGCCACTCCGCCACCGGCTGTCGCCGGTGAACTTGCACCTGGTAACCGGTCGACTGCGCCAAGCGCGTCGCGTCCGCGCGAGGGAACTAAGTGCACGCGCAATCGTGCTTCCCGAGAGCGGCCGATGATTTTTCCGCTCTTTGCCGTGGCCCGAGAAGCGAGCAAGCTTTCGGCTGTGAGAAGAAGAAGAAGAGGAAGCCATTTTTTCTAGCTCTTTGGTGCTGTATTTTTATCAGGAAATTTTCTCTGTTTCGTTTTGCAGTTTGCTTGCCGGACAAGTTTGTGGGGTGTTATGTTTGAACGTGTTGGGCACGATTTCTCTTCCTCTTAGTTACAATGCTGCGTCTGTTGTCTCGAATCTCCATGGACTCGATTTGGAATTCGTGAATACTCGAAATGCTCAAGAAACGGACACAAACATTGAGAGGAGGAGGGAGAGTCATCAGGAAGATCATCCTCATAGAGAATTGATCCATTTTGACCTTATAAGGAACAAAGACGACGACAACGACGGCGACGACGACGACGACGACGACGACTCCATTCTGAGCATTCTGAAGATTTTAGGGTTTGGAGCTTTAGGACTGTACA
>Ga0209611_10010572_pt1 | contig 13546 bp, 8 predicted proteins | sample S1TSphgellanicum_3_FD_187693 | JGI IMG/M metagenome (GOLD analysis project Ga0209611, IMG submission 187693) | Host-associated microbial communities from peat moss isolated from Minnesota, USA - S1T2_Fc - Sphagnum magellanicum MG (SPAdes) (version 2) | ecosystem: Host-associated > Plants > Peat... | reverse complement strand
CTCCACATTGGCGTCGTCCAGCGGTGCATCCACCTCGTCCAGCACCGAGATCGGCGCCGGCGTGCAGCGGAATACCGCAAAAATCAGGCTGAGCGCGGTGAGTGCCTGTTCGCCGCCGGAGAGCAGCGACAGCGTGGAGAGCTTTTTGCCCGGCGGCTCCGCGTAGATTTCCAGACCGGCCTGCAGCGGGTCGTCGGAGCCGGAAAACGCCAGATGCGCCCGCCCGCCACCCATCATCCGGGTGAACAAGGTTCTGAAATGCGCATCCACCTGGGTGAACACGGCTTCCAGCCGCGCGCGGCCCTCGCGGTTCAGATGGCCGATGGCGCCGCGCAATTTGGCGATGGCGGTTCCCAGCTCCTCGCGTTCCTGGTCGATGCCGGCGATGCGCTGGTCCAGCTCGTCCAGCTCGATCTCCGCGCGCAAATTCACCGGCCCCATCTCTTCCCGCTCGCGGGTCAGCCGTTCGAATTTTTTTCGCGCGCGCTCCTCGCTGGCGTCACTTGTCTCTTCGGCCACCGGCAGGATGGCATCGGCGCCAAGCCGCTCTGCTGCCCGCGCCAGAACCGCGGCCAGGGCGCCGCCCGCCGCCGCCAGGCTTGCCTCGGTCCGCACCAGCGCCTCCCGGCAGATCGCTGTCTGCAACTCCGCATCACGCCGCGCCAGCGCCAGGGCACGGGCACGCTGCTCCGCCGCCTGCACCTGCCGGTGCGCGGCTTCATGCGCCGCCTCGGCGGAGGCCAGCGACGCCGCCGAGCGCTGCGCGCGCGCGGCAATCGCCTCCGGCGTGCCGGATAGCGCCTGATGGGCGGCGCGCGCCGAGCGGCACCGCCCGGCCAGGCTCTCGGCGCGCTGCCTTGCCTCCTCCAGCCGGGCCTGCCAGGCGGCGAAATCCTGTGCCGACTGGCTCAGCGCGTTGCCGGCCTGCCTCTGCTCAGCCTCCAGCCCGCGCAGCCGGGAATCGGCGGTAATGGCCGCCTCCCGCGCCGCCTGCAGCGCCTGCCTGGTGGCGGCGGCCTGTTCGTCCAGCGCCATAAGGTCGGGCAGCGCGGCCACCTGCGCATCCGCGTCCGCCGCGGCAAGCTCCGCCTGCCGCACATCGCGCACGCACCGCTCCAGCACCGTGGTCAGCGCCGCCACCTGGCTCTCCGCGTGGCTCGACGCCTGGTGCAACTCGGCCTTGGCAGTGCGTGCGGCCTCCAGCGCCTGCTCCGCCGCTGCCCGCGCACCCCGCGCCTCGCCTTCCGCCGCGCGTGCCCGCGCCTCGGCCGCTTCGGCTTGGCGAGCCGCGTCATTCAGGGCCGCCATGTCAGGCAATGCCGCACAGCCTGCCTGCGCACGCTCCAGATCGGCCAGCGCCGTGGCATGGTCGGAGCGGGCGCGCTCCAGGAGCGGGCCATGCCGGGCAAAATGCTGCTCGATGTCGCGCGCGGCATCGGCCAGCCGGCCGGCCGCCGCTTGCGCGTCGCTGGCGGCTTTGCGCGCCGCGACCCGGTCGGCACGGGCGGCGTCCAGGCCAAGCGCCGCATGCGAGGCTGCCGCAATTGCCTCGGCAAGCGCCTGCTCCAGTGCGTCGGTGTGGGGCAACCCATCCAGCGCCTGGTTTGCCTCCTCCAGCGCCTGGCTCGCCGCCATGCTCTCGGCGGCCAGGCGCTGTGAGATCGGCAGCAACATCGCATGCCGGGCAGCGGCCTCCGCCGCCTCGGCGGCGCGTAAGGCGCGATCATCCCTGGCCGCGCGAAGAGCTGCTTCCGCCGCCTGGACCGCGTCACGCGCCGCATCCTGGAACCCTTGCGCCGCGGCTTCATCCTGCAAGGCAGCCTCCACCTGCAGGCGGAGGCTGGCGGCATTCACCGCCGCCAGGTCGCGCGAAGCCACCACCAACCGCCGCCGGTTGCGCTGGCGCAGCCGTAGTGAAACCGCATTCGGCGCCCCGGCGCGGATCACCTGGCCATCCCACCGCCAGCACGCGCCTTCACGGGTTACCGCCACCACGCCGGGGGGCAAGCTAGGCTGAAGGGCATCGCCATCCTGCCGCTCGTCCAGCAGCACCATATGTTCCAGCGCCCGCTTCAATGCCGGGGGCGCCTGCACCAAGCTATCGAAACGCCGGCACCCTTCCGGCAGGCCGGCCGGGTCCAGCGACGGCAAGGGGCGGAAAAATATCGGCGACGCCTCGTCCAGCGATGCGCCGGAAGAGTCACCCAAGGCAGCGCCAAATGCCGCTTCCAGCCCTTCCGGCACGTGCAGCGCCGCCAACACGCCGCCTGCGTCGTCGGCATCGCCGATCGCCGCCTGCAAACCCTCCGCCTCTGCCGCCAGCCGTGCCGCTTCGGCCTCCGCCGCGGCGCAGGCAGCGCGCGCTTCCGCCAAGGCCTGGGCGGCGCGGTCTCGGCCGGCCTGCAACCGGGTGAGGGCATTTTGCTGCACCGCCAGGTCGGCTTCGGCCGTGCAAAGCGCCGCCTCGGCGGCTTCAATCTGTGCGCCGCTGGGCCCGCCGCCCTCTGCCGCCGCCAAGGCGCCGGCGGCTTGCGCCGCTTCTGCCGCGATGGAGGTGGCGCGACGCTGTGCCGCCTCCAGGTTCGCTTCCGCCCGGCGCCTCGCCGCGCGCGCATCCTCGGCAGAGCGCACCGCCTCTGCCCGCGCCGCCAGTGCCACCGAGGCCGTCTGCTCAGCTTCTTCAAGCGCGGTCTCGCAGCTGGCCAGAAACGCCGCCGTGCCGGTCGCCGCCGCGCGGGCGGCTTCCAGCTGAGCAGGCGGAATGCGCCTGGTCTCCAGCCCGCGCAGAACGCCCTCCGCCTCGGCGCAGGCGGCCTGCAATCGGTCGCAGCGCGCGGCGATATCCGCGCGGGCACGATTGGCCGCCTCGCTCTGCGTCTTGGCCTGCTCGGCGCGGCTGCGCGCCGCCAGCTGCGAGGCGGCCGCCACGGCACGCGCCGCCTCCGTGCGTTCAACCGCCAGCCGCGCCTCGGCCAGCGCCACTTCGCACCCAGCCACGTGGCGCGCGGCCTCCGCCAGCAGCGCCGGCGCGACCAGGGTTGCCACCGCAGCCTGTTGCTCCGCCAGCGCCGATTCGTGCTGTGCCCGCATCGACAGCGCGCGGGCCTTCGCCGCCTCCAGAGCCAGCCCTGCCTGCTGCGACCGGGCCAAAACCGCGTTGGCCGCCTGCGCGGCCGCATCCGCCGCCATCTGCGCGGCCGATTGCCGGTCGGTAGCCCGCACGAGATCCTCCGCCGCGGCAGCCAGCGCATCCGGCAAAGATGCCAGAGTTTCCTCCAGCCGCCTGGTATCGGCGCGCAGGCGCTCGACAGAGGCGTGGGCGTCGGCCTGCGCCCGGGTGGCGGCAGCCAGATCGGCCTCCAGCTCCAGCAGCCTGGCTTGCGCCTCCGCCGCCTCGCGCAGCACCCGTTCGGATTCGGCGGCCAGCGACTCGGCCTCCACCCGCCGCCGCTCCAGCGTGCTGCGGGCTTGCGCCTCCGCCGCGCGCGGGGCGGGCAGGGCATCCTCCGCTTGCTGCAGCGCCTCGCCGGAAATGGCCACTTCCTCCGCCGCCGCCAGTGCTGACTCACCAGCGCGCGCATGCGCTGCCTGCGCCGCCTCCAGGGCTGCCTGCGCCTGGGCATGCAGTACCGCCAGATGTTCGGCCTCCGCCGCCCTGATAAAGCCGGAGATATTGCGATACCGCGCCGCCTGGCGCGCCTGCTTGCGCAAGCCCTCGCGCGAGGTATCGAGCTGCGTGCGCAGATCCTCGGCACGCGCCACATTCTGTTCCGCCGCCCGCAGTTTCAGCTCCGCCTCGTGCCGCCTGGCATGCAGGCCGGTAATGCCGGCCGCCTCCTCCAGAACCTGCCGGCGTTCCTCAGGCTTCGCGTTCACCAGGGTGGAAACCCGGCCCTGGCTGACCATGCCGCTGGACCGCGCGCCGCTGGCCAGGTCGGCATACAGGGTCTGCACATCCCTTGCCCGCAGCTCGCGTCCATTGGCGCGGAACTGCGAGCCGGCGCCGCGTTCGATCCGCCGCGTCACCTGCAACTCGGTCTCTGCCTCGTAAGGCTGCGGCAATGCGCCGCCCTCGCCGGCGGGTTCCAGGGTGATCGTCACTTCCGCCAGGTTGCGGCTGGGCCGTGCCGTGGTGCCGGCGAAAATCACGTCGTCCATTTCGCCGCCGCGCAGCGAGCGCGCGCTGGTCTCGCCCATCGCCCAGCGCAGCGCTTCGACCACGTTGGATTTGCCGCAGCCATTCGGCCCGACAATCCCGGTCAGCCCAGGCAGAATGTCCAGGCTGATCGGCTCGGCAAAACTCTTGAACCCGGCAATCCTGAGCCTGGTCAGCCTTGGGGTCAGCATTCGGCCTTCAGCTTTCAGTCGTCAAAGACGCATATCTTGTCTGACGACTGAATGCCGAAAGCTGAATGATGCTTTTTAGGAAGAGACGCCGAGCCATTTGGTGAATTCGTCATAGGTCATTTCGCCAGAATGCGAGCGGCCATTGCTGGTGAAGGTCGGGGTCGCTTCGATATCGTAGCTTTTTTCCGCCTTTGCCTGCGCCGCCAGGATCTCGGCCTTCAGCGCATCGTCGCTGGTCACCTTGTCGAACACCTCGCGCGGCATGCCGGCCAGCGCGGCCTGCTTGGCCAGCTCATCCTTGGGATCGAGATTGCGGTCGAATGCCCAGCGCATCTGGGTGGCGAGAAGGCTCATCACGAAGGGCTCATAGCGCTCTGGCGGCAGGCTGCGCGCTACCATCGCCGCCATCAGATCCACCTGGTCGCGCGGATATTCGTGAAATACGTAACGGATCTTGCCGGTATCGATCAGCTGGGCCTGGATCAGCGGGAACACATCCGATGCGAATCGCGCGCAATGCGGACAGGTGAACGAGAACCACTCATTCACCTCCACTTTTGCGTCGGCCGAGCCGAGGCTGCGATCGGCCATGCGCGGATCGGCGGTGTCCGCCCAGGCCTTGGGAGCAAACAGGCTGTTCGTGGCGGTCACGGCAATCAAGGCGCCGGTCGCGGCGAGCATCTGGCGGCGGGTTAGCTGCATGAGAGTATAGTCCTTGGCTCAGCGTTGGGGCGCATGTGTCGTCATCATACCCCAGACTCATGACCGAGGCACCGGACGCGCGCAATAGAGCGCAGATGACGATGCGGTACCGGCTCTTATTCACGCCATTTTAGCATCGCCCCCGCATTGATGTTCCATCTAAGGGCTTGATCGACAGGTATCGCTACGAGTCGCGATGTCAAACAAGCGCTTGGCCTTGGGTTGGACGGGCAGCTTTATCGGCGTGCCGATGCACGTATTGCCGATGCTGCCCTAAGGGGCATTTGCGTGGGCACAGATAGCTGGCAGGCCGGGCTATCCGGCGATTGGAACACCAGTACCGATTGGAGCGGCGGCATACCAACTTCCGCGACCAGCGCCGCCATCGCCGGGCCCGGCAGCTATGTCGTTACCCTGTTTGCCGCCGGCACCGCCTATGCTCTGGCGGTCAACGATTCCGGTGCCGAATTCTACGATGCCGGCGCACTCACGCTGGGCGGTGCATTGACTCTGCAAGCCGGCACCTTGGCCCTGGCCTATGGTGCCATTGATGGCGGCACCCTGATTTTTGACGGCGGCATTTTTCAGGCCACCGGCGGCACATTGAACGGGGTGGCGATCGACGGCACGCTGAACCTCGGCACCCCGGACTCCACCTTGTTCGTGCAGAACGGCCTTACCTTGGCTGGCGTCTCCGGCAGCGGCGCCGGCAGCATTGCCCTCACCGGCGGCTACGCCGCGCTGGATTTCATCGGCAGCCAGGCGCTGAGCAACACTGTGATCGCGCTCGGCGCCACCGGCAGCCAGCCGGGCCAGACCGGCCAGGCCACGCTGGAGATCACCCATGCTGGGGGCGCCACATCGGGCGCCACCCTCACTTTGGCCGCGAATGTCCTGGTGCGCGATGCAGGCGGGCAGGGGGCGCTGGTCGCCGGCAGCCTCTCGCCGGTGCAGGGGGCGAGCCTGCCCGACGCGCTGGTCAACCAGGGCACCATCACCGTCAGTGGCGCTGGCGGCACCCTCTCCATCGGCGGCACCGGCACCCTCACCAATCAGGGCACGCTCGCGGTCAGCAATGGCGGGGTGCTGGAGATTGCCACGGCAGGCTTCGTCAATACCGGGAGCATCAGCGTCGGCAGCGGCTATTTTGCGCTGGGCGGCACATTTTCCGCAGCGCTTATCAACAATTTGGGCTCGGTCACCAATAGCGGCGGGCTGGTGGAGATACTCGGCTTGGCGAACAACACCGGCACCCTCGCCCTCGGCGCCGGCTATGCGATCAGCGCCGAACTCGGCCCGGTGGTGCTGGCCGGCACGCTGCGCGGCGGCACGCTGATCAATGCCGGCGGCGGGGTGAGCTTTTTGCCTGGCACCGGGATACTGGACGGGGTGAGCTATGTCGGCACCCTCGGCGTGGTGGCGGCCAATGCCGGGGTCACGCTCACCGATGGCACCGAAATCAGCAGCCCCGGCGGCGGCGCGGGCAGCCTGACCATTTCCGGCAATGGCGGCTCGCTGTTGCTGGAAGGCAGCGAAACGCTGAACAACGCCACCATCGCGCTGGGCGCCGCGGGTCAGGCGGCGCAGATCGGCACAGCCGATGCCTGGCTTGCCAGCACCGCCACCACGGCGACCCTTGGCGCCGCCCTTCTTGTGCAGCAGGCCGGCGCCAATGCCATGCTGAACGCCAACGCTTTCAGCCCGATCCCTGGCTTCGGCCTGTCCGACACGCTGGTGAACGAGGGGGTGATTATTGGCGCCCTGTCCGGCGGCCAGCTTGGCATTGGCGGCTATGGCAGCTTTATCAACCAGGGCAGCATTGCCATTTCCGGCGGCGACACGCTTTCGGTCACCGCCGGCCAGTTCGGCAATACCGGTACCATCACCGCCGGCGCCGGCGGTACCATCCTGCTGGGCGCCACCGGCAGTTTTTACGGCACGCCGCCTGCCTGGTCGAATGCGGGACAGATCCTGGTGACCGGCGGCACGCTGGTGCTCGGCGGGGCGGTGACCACCCTCCAGCTTGGCAGCATCCGCGAAACCGCCGGCAGCGTTCAACTGGCCGGCACGCTGACCAATGCCGGGGCCACATTCTCCCTCGGCGCCGGCACCTCGCTTCAGGCCCTCAGCCTCTCCGGCACCATTTTGGGCGGTACCATTGCCGATTCCTCATCCGCCCTGTCCGCCGGGGCAGCGGGCACCGGATTGCTCGATGGCGTCACCTATCAGGGCACGCTCGCCCTCAGCCAATCGGACGCTTATCTCACCGCGCGTGACGGCCTGACGGTAAGCGCGCTGGTGGATATCCTCGGCGCCGGCAGCGAGCTGGATTTCCTGGGCTCCCAGGTTTTTCGCGCGCCCAGCGTGATGCTGGGATCGGCCGGCGCGGCTGCTTCGATTGCGCTGAGCCATAATTACGCCGCGTCCGGCGCCAGCATCCTCACCCTCGGATCCGCCACCACCATCACCCAGGCGGGTGCGCTGGCGCAGATCGGCCAGCCGGGCGGCGTGGCTGGCGATGCCATCGTCAATGCAGGCACCATCAATGCCGGCATTGCCCAGGGCAGTTTTGTGCTTGGCGGCACCGATGTGGTGAACCAGGGGCAGATCAATGTCAGCAATGGCGACACGCTGTCGATCCAGTCCGCCCAGTTCAGCAATACCGGCACGGTCTCCGCCAGCAACGCGCAGGTGTCGCTCGCCGGCTCGCTGACCTTGGCCGGGCTCGGGCAGGTGAGTTTGACCAACGCGGTGCTGGCAGTCTCAGGCACGCTGAACCTGGCCGGCGGCACGCTCTCGATCGGGCAGGGCAGCGCCATCGGCCGCCTTTCCCTCACCGGCACGCTGTCCAACGGCACCATCATCGATGGCGGCCTGGGCCTGGCCGATGCCGGCGGCGCCGATCTGGCGGGGATCACCTATGATGGCGTGCTCGATCTCAGCCGGCCTTTCGCGACACTGGGCCTTTCGCAAGGCATCTCCCTGGCCGGCCAGAACGGCTCCGGCACCGGCAGCATCCTGCTCACCGGCGCCCAGACCAGGCTGGTGGCAAACAGCACGGAGACCATCGGCAACGCGGTGATTTCCCTCGGCAGTGTTGCGCAAACCTATTCGGGCCAGGTTCTCGCAGCCCCGGAGCTGGATGCCGCGGCGGGCGTGCAACTCACGCTCGGCGCGCGCACCACCATCACCATGGCCGGCACCGCCGGCACGCTCGGCGATGCCGGGCTCGGCCAATGGACCGATAGCATCGTCAATGCCGGCCAGATCACCGATTCCATTGCCGCCGACACACTGACCCTGGCGAGCAGTTTCTTCACCAATGCCGGCACGCTTTCCGTGCTCAGCGCCGGCATCATGGTGATCGGCGATGTCGGTTTCACCAATACCGGCACGCTGGCCATTGGCACCTCCTCGGTGGTGCAGGTCTCGCTCTATGATTTCTTTGCCGCCCCGAATGCCGGCAGCGCCGATGTGAGCAATAGCGGCATCATCGCCATGGGCGGCGGCATTCTGCACGAAATGACCGCGGGCGGGCTGTTCCCCAACGTGCCGTTCGCCAACCTGGCCAGCGGCGACATCCTTGGCAAAGGCACGGTGATCTCTTCGGTGACCAATAGCGGTACGATCGAGGCGAATGGCGGCGTATTGTCGATCCAGGGCACGGTGCTCGGCACCGGCACGCTGCAAATTGATGCCGGCGCCACGCTGGACCTGGCGGGGATTATCGGCGCCGGGCAAACCGCCAATTTTTCCAGCACCAGCGGCACGCTGAAGCTGGAACAGCCATCGAATTTTTTCGGCACCATCGGCAATTTCACCGGTGGCGACGTGATCGACCTGCCCGGCCAGAACCTGACGGCGCTGGCCATCAGCAACGGCACGCTGGTGGCCAACACCGCCACCCATCAATACCGGCTGACCTCGGTGGTGCCGCTCGCCGGCGTGCTGGAAGCTGGCCGAGACGGGGTAGGGGGCGCGACCATCGTCTATATTCCGCACTCCGGCGGTGGCGTCGGCGGCGGGCCGATGGTGCTGAGCGTATCCCAGCCGAACATGCTGTTCTGGACCACGCCGTCGGGCGATATTCTCACCGGCAGCTCGGCCAATATGAGCGGCCTGGATGTATGCAACTGGTCCGACGCGTCCAGCCTGGATATCACCGACATGGCGCCCGCCTCCGCCAAGCTTACCTCGTCGATCACCGGAGGCGTAACCCATCTGACGGTGAGCAACGGCACGCATACGGTAAACATGACGATCGGCGCCTCGCTGGCCTCCAGCGGCTTCACCTTGGCCGCCGATGGCCATGGGGGCACGGTGATCGCCTACCCTGGGTGAGGCCGGCATCGCGGCGCTGGCGTTTTGGTTCACGCTTGGCTTAGATCGGCGCATGCGCAGCCGGAGATAGGGCGTTGGCCGAATTCAAGAGCACAGAGACCTATATTGCCTCGCGCGACCTGGAAGTCGCGGTGAATGCCGCCGTGGCGTTACAGCGGCCATTGCTGGTGAAAGGCGAGCCAGGCACCGGCAAGACCGTGCTGGCCCATGAGGTGGCTGCTGCCCTCGGCATGAACCTGATCGAGTGGCACGTAAAAAGCACCACCAAGGCGCAACAGGGGCTGTACGAATACGACGCCGTCTCCCGCCTGCGTGACGGCCAATTGGGCGATGCCCGCGTGCATGATATCGGCAACTATATCGTCCGCGGCAAGTTATGGGATGCGTTCGAGGCGGCGCAGACATCGGTTGTGCTGATTGACGAGATCGACAAGGCGGATATCGAATTCCCTAACGATCTGTTGCTGGAACTCGATCGGATGCAATTCTTCGTCTACGAGACACGGCAGACGATCAAGGCGCTGCACCGGCCGGTGGTGATCATCACCTCCAACAACGAGAAGGAATTGCCCGACGCGTTCCTGCGCCGCTGCTTCTTCCATTATATCCGCTTCCCCGACCGCGAAACGATGGAGCGGATCGTGCAGTCGCATTACCCCGGCATCAAGCACGATCTGGCGCGCGAGGCGCTGACTGTGTTTTTCAAGATACGCGACATGCCTGGGCTGAAGAAGAAGCCCGCCACCAGCGAATTGCTGGACTGGCTGAAATTGCTGATGATCGAGGACATGCCGGTGGAAGCGTTGCGTACCAGGGAAAAGAGCGTGGTGATCCCGCCCTTGCATGGGGCGCTGCTGAAGAACGAGCAGGATGTGCATCTGTTCGAACGCCTGGCCTTCATGGCGCGGCGCGAGTAGCGGCCCTGTATGCAGTCTATCGTCACGACTGGAATGAGAATAGAATGATAACGAAAAAGGAATGGATTATGCCGTCAGAGGAGACGACCGATATTCTCGCCGCAATCGCCGGTCTGAGCGAGGGTGTCAAAGCCGAATTCGCCAGCCTGACTCATGGGCTGGATGCGCTGAGCCAGGCGCAGGCGCGGCAGGCCGCCGACATGGTGACGATGAAGGCCGACCTGGCGACCATGAAGGCCGACATGGTGACGATGAAGGCCGACCTGGCGACCATGAAGGCCGATATCGTGACTATGAAGGCCGACCTGGCGACCATGAAGGCCGATGTGGTGACGATGAAAGCCGACATGGTAACCATGAAGGCCGATATCTTAACCATGAAGGCCGATATCGTGACTATGAAGAAGGATATCGGCAATCTGGGCTCGGAGCTGCTCTCGGTCCGCGTCGATCTCATGGCGCGTATGGACCGCCTGCAGGACAAGATGTCCTCGTTTGCCGATGACGTCACGGTGAATTACGGTGCGGTCAGCCATACCGACCGCATTGCCAAGAGTGCATCGGAGGAGACGCGGCTGCTGTCGGAAACGGTGAACGCCATGCAGCGTCAGATCAGGCGTATCGCGGCCAAGGTGTTCGGCACGGACGATCTGCACAGCTGATGTTCGCCAGCTTCGTCGAACAGCTGCGCGTCGCCGGCCTGCCGGTCTCGATCACCGAATATCTCACTCTGCTGGGTGCGATGAAGCGCGGCGTCGCCGAATACAGCATCGAGGATTTCTACTTTCTCAGCCGTGCCACCCTGGTGAAGGATGAGCGCCATCTCGATCGTTTCGACCGGGTGTTTGGCACGGTGTTCAACGGGCTGGAACGCGCGCCTGGCGACCCGACCACCGCGTTGCCGGAAGAATGGCTGCGCAAGATCGCTGAAAAAACGCTGACCGAGGAAGAGAAGGCGGCGATCGAAGCGCTTGGCGGCTTCGAGAAGCTGATGGAGACGCTGCGACAGCGCCTTGAAGAGCAGAAAGGCCGCCACCAGGGCGGCAATAAATGGATCGGCACCGCCGGCACCTCGCCGTTCGGTGCCTATGGCTATAATCCGGAAGGCGTGCGTATCGGCCAGGCCGACTCACGTCACCGCCGGGCGGTAAAAGTTTGGGACAAGCGCGAGTTCCGCGATCTGGACGGCGATACCGAGCTCGGCACCCGGAATATGAAAATCGCCTTGCGCCGCCTGCGCCGTTTCGCGCGCCAGGGTGCGGCCACCGAGCTCGATCTGCCGGGCACGATTCGCGCCACCGCCAGCAATGCCGGCTCGCTGGACCTGAAAATGGTGCCGGAGCGGCATAACGCGGTGAAGATCCTGCTGCTGCTGGATATCGGCGGCTCGATGGATGATCACGTGCGCACCTCGGAAGAGGTGTTTTCCGCCGTTCGCAGCGAGTTCAAGCATCTGGAGCATTTCTACTTCCACAACTGCGTCTATGAACGCGTGTGGAAAAACAACCGCCGCCGCGATGAAACCTCGATCAGCACCTGGGAGCTGATGCGCACTTATGGCCGCGACTACAAGCTGGTTTTCGTCGGCGACGCGACGATGAGCCCCTATGAGGTGGTTCAGCCGGGCGGCAGCGTGGAACATTTCAACGAGGAAGCCGGCCGCGTCTGGATCGAACGCCTGACCGCCCATTTTCGCAGCGCCGCCTGGCTGAACCCCTCCCGCGAGGGCTATTGGCGCCACACCCAGTCGATCGTGCTGTTGAGGGACCTGATGCAGAATCGCATGTTCCCCCTCACTTTGAGCGGGCTGGACGACATGACGCGCGAATTGTCCAGATAAGAGGGTGCTTCCTTGCCCATCGCGCGGTGGCTGCCTATAACCCGGTGCATGAGCATCGGCACCAAGCTGTTCACCTATTTTCGCGGCCAGTTCGTCGGCCGTGACGGCGACGGCAACCGCTATTTCCAGGAACGCAAGCCGCGCGGCCATGGCTTGCGCCAGCGCCGCTGGGTAATGTTTGCCGGCGCCGAGGAAGCCACTGCGGTGCCGCCTTCCTGGCATGCCTGGCTGCATTACACCACTGACGCGCCACTGGCGGAATCGGCCCAAAGAGTCTGGCAGAAACCGCATCTGCCCAATCGCACCGGCACGGCATTGAGCTACCGGCCGCCTGGCCATGACTATAAAGGCGGCCACCGGGCTGCCGCGACCGGCGACTACGAAGCCTGGACTCCGGAAGCCTGAGAGATGGCCCGGCATAGCCTTCTTGAGGTTGCAACCGGCGCCGCCGTGCTGCTGGTTGCCGGCGGTTTCCTGGTATTTGCCGTGGCCAATACCGGGCAGAAATTCGGCGGCGACAGCTATCGGCTGAATGCTGCCTTCGATCACGTGGATGGCCTCTCCACCGGCGCCGATGTCCGCATCGCCGGGGTGAAAATCGGCAGCGTGCAGTCGATCCGGCTCGATCCGAAAACCTATCAGGCCGATGTGGCGTTCACCGTGCAGGGCGACGTGTCGCTGACCGATGACAGCAGTGCGACGATCTCCACCGACGGCCTGCTCGGCGGGAAATATCTGGCCCTGGCCACCGGCGGCGACGACAAAACGCTGAAACCTGGCGCCACCATCACCATCACCCAGGGCTCGGTGAATCTGGAAGCGTTGATCGGCAAGTATATTTTTGGCAGCACCGGCAGCAAGCCGGCCGCCACGCCCGCCGGCGGTTCCACGCTGAAATGAGCCGGGCCGCCATGCCGGTCTGGCCGCAAACGGACGGCACCCCGGTCTCCTGCAAGGACAAGCTGGAAATCCTCAACGAAAACCATGAGGAACTGCGCCACGTGATGCAGGATGCGTTCGAGGATGCGCTGCTGATGGGCGTCGATGAGGCTGCCATGCGCAGCATCATGGCAGGGCTCGTGGCCGGTTTGAAAAGCCCGAAGACATGAAGATTTTCGCCGTTGGCCTGCTGGTATGCGCCTGGCCTTTGCTGGAAGCTGCCGCGTTGGCCGACCCTGTTCCAACCGCCACGCCTGCGCCTGCACCGGCCCCCGCGCTGGCACCGGCGGCGCCAAGCATGTCGCCGCCGGATAGCTGGCTGCCGCGCAATGCCGGAACCCTGCGCGTGCTCAACAAGCTCGATTCGACCGTGCAGGCGTTGACTCTGAAGGTGGGTGAGACGGCAAAACTGCAATCCCTCTCGATCACTCTCTCTGCCTGCGACGTGCGGCCCGACGCT
>Ga0209611_10010571_pt1 | contig 13548 bp, 7 predicted proteins | sample S1TSphgellanicum_3_FD_187693 | JGI IMG/M metagenome (GOLD analysis project Ga0209611, IMG submission 187693) | Host-associated microbial communities from peat moss isolated from Minnesota, USA - S1T2_Fc - Sphagnum magellanicum MG (SPAdes) (version 2) | ecosystem: Host-associated > Plants > Peat... | reverse complement strand
GAAGACATAATAGATTCCATTGTTGCAAATGAATGATGGGAAGTGGGTTGGAGACTGGAATTTGGAATAGTGTGACTAATGTTTGTAGAAGTAGAGGCTAAAGTTCTCAAATTGAATGTGTGTTTTGCTTCAATGGGTTATGTTCTTTTCTTTTCTTTTGCACTCTTCTTGTACTCAACAAGGGCCAACCTTTTGAATCTGTGCAATGAGGAGGCATAGGATGTAGAAAACAAAGGCAACCCCAAAGTTCTCGAGGATAATTTTGAGTGACAACTGGGACTTACCAATTAGTCCAATTTCTCTCTTTCCTGCAACTCTCAAAATTTCTAGTGATTTTTTAATCATTTTTTTGATGGAGCCTAATATAAGTTCTTTTCCTTTCTCAGATATTTTGGGTCTTACATGGGACACAATCGTCACTCACCAATAGGCACACATGACTATGTACCTATGGCCACATATGACTATGTACAAATGTTTTAAGTTATTATTGTTTCGCACATGTATGGGTAGTGGTCATTGTGGATGGTTATTGAGTTCCATCTAACTTCGATTGAACTTAGTCATGAGTTTTTAACTAACAAATCTGATGTTTTCGCATATTATGTTGATAGGGTGCTTACAATACAACATCCTTTTAATTTAAATTAAGGTCTTTGATGTGTTCAGCCTTTTTCAACCAATTTCTTGTTAACTTGAAGTCAATCCTATCAAATGAAGTCATTCATAATTTAGGAAAAATAAAATGAGACACTCCCCCCCTCCCCTCTTTTCCTTTACATGTCCTTGAGGTGGTTAAAGCAACACAAACCTTGAGTTCTTTTCAATACAAACATCTACAAAACGTCCCTACCCCTCATCCCCCCCCCAAAACCACATAGGGACGGAGGAGGAAAAAAATGGTGGGAAAGGAGGAGGAAGAATGAAAAGAGGTGGGGGGGGGGGACACGGTTAAGCAAGAAAAGGAAAAACTCTAGGAAACAAAGAAGACATTCAGAAGGAAGCAAGAAACGTTATTTGCTATTGAAATTTGACAATGTGGATGAAACAAAAATGTCAAATAAACATCTACAACAAAATGTAACAAATGGATGATACATTCTAATGAATGAAACTGACCACAAAGACAAAATTGTGTGGAGATGGATGAATTGTGACCATTTCAATCCAAATGAAAATTTAGGTGACATTTTCAACACAAAGATATTGCAATTGCGAGGATAAATCATGTTCATGATTGAATTCTACCATACTTGTAATTGGCCTTATGCATAAACTTGATGATTGATCATGAACTTTTGCACATGGCTGAAATTGTTCCCAAATGCAATGTGTGAAATTAAAAGACATGGATGAAATTTGATAACATGGGTGGACCATGAAATTGAAATTCAATATTGAAATTGATGAGGGTAAAATTAACACATATGGAATAAATTTACAACAAATATCTATACCACACAATAGATGCAATTGTATTAATGGAATTTATCATATGGGTGAAAATCATTCAGTTTTTGATGTGCACATTGTAGTGTATTCAGGATAACCTTCAGGTGAAAGCTATATGATACAATACAGGCCATATGGGGGGGCATGCAACTGTTATGAACTCTGGAAATACAGCAGCACCACCCCTTCTGATGCATTGTGTATAAGCTGGCCCCTTGATGTTGCAGAGAAAGCCATTCAGAAGTAACTTGGAAGAGTGAACAGATGTATGGATAACTGTTTACATTAGATGTGCAAAATGTGTTATGAGCAAAATGCAGGTCTCTTCTATTACAAATCAAGCATGAATAACTCAAAGAAGTGTTCAGCCTGCAGCTCATAGAATTACACACAACAACCTTGATGGATTTTTGAAACACATTCCAAGATGGGGGATAAATGGACTTTCAAGACCTTAAGCATAATCTTTGGACAAGAAAGCACCAATTTAGGTCAAATCCTTGGGTGTTTCCATTAGGATTGCCTTGTAAAAATCCAAGAAAAGGTCCATTCAATTTTTTTTTAATTTATATTTTGAAATTATTCTTTTGATATTATTGATTTGCACCACATGGCCTTTGTGGTCCACTCTTATGTACACTATATGACAAAATTGTAACGGTGTTTACATAAGTTACATGAATTAAAAAAAATTGTTCCTAAATTGTTCCCAACATGTGTTCCTAACATTCATAACCTTTTGTCATAATTAAATATTAAGTTGCACCATTGTAAAAATGTTTTTTTGTTTGTTTATCAATTATAGTCATTAGGGTATGGCCCCAATTGTTAATTGAAACAAAAAAATGAGAATTATTACAAATTTGTAAACACAAATGCAATGGCCCTTCAAGATCTCCTAGTCATGACCTTTGAAAATTATTCAAAAAATTATGATTTCTTCAATCCACTATCTATTAATCAAATTTTTAAAAAAGTCATCTTAGGCCCTCCTAGAAATTAAAAGCATTAAAAAAAAATGAAAGACCATGTTCTTTTTTGTCTTCCTGAACAAAGGAACTTCAAATGTCACTTTTTAAAGATTTTTTTCTTGACCAATCATTTGGAATATGAAGACTTATTTTTTTGTAAATCCAATTGGAGTTTCAAATTTACACAACTAAATTCAAAGTGAAAAGTCTTTTTTAAATGCATCTTATGTTGTCCTGAAGTTGAATGAGTCTAAGAAATTTAGGGTGTGACATTCTTAGTGATACCACCCAAGGATGGGTTTGCCCTAATAATTAGGTAGTTATTAAATAATAGGTACCTACCTTAGGTATTTGTTGCATACTAAATATGCACCTATCTTATTCAAGTAGCTAAACCTACCAAACTAGGTATCTAGCTAGGGTAAGTAGGCTAGGTTACTTAAGTAGGTTAAACAAAAAATGTTATGCTAATATGTTGATAATTTTTATCATGTAAAAATATAATGTGCAATGTTAAGGGGGGGTTAAGAACTTTTTCCTTCAATGTGAAGGTGAGAATTCAAGTCCTCACACTTGCAACCTAATTTTACACCAACTAGCCTAAGTTAGGTTACTAGCTTAGGCTAGGCTACATTCATACATAAGCTAGGGCCTATATTCCTAACATATAGGCTCAACTTTTAGCATAGGATACCCTAGGTCTTGATAAATTACCTAATTCAAGCTAGGAGAAAATATTTTTTATGTCCTTCATGATTATGGGTGTGGTCATAGCCAAATGAACCAAATACCATGTCAAATGATTGAAAAACTATCAATTTTTTCAAACATATTTATGTAATGCCACTTTAATGTCATGTTGATCAAGTAAATTTGTGTTAAATGATTTATATGAGTTGAAGAATTTTTCTAAATCATTTAACTTAATAAATTGAGTTTTGGTTTTAGTAAAAGACTTTTGAACTTTAACACTCCAAAATCAGTTTTATAAAGCACTAAGCTAAGGACTCTATTAATAAAGAAATTTTGATAGAATGTTTTTTGAAATGATGATAACCTACCATTCATATATGAAAACACTTATAATTTAAAAATTGTGGTACTTGAAATTTTTAGAAATTCAAAATATAATTTTTGAATGTTCAAATTTCAAGAGTGATTTGCTAGATGTAAATGGGCCATAATGTGTATGGAATATGAACAAAGTTGTGGCATGTGATACAAAAAACTAAAGCTTAAAAAAGTTATCATATTTTAGCATGAATTGAAATTATAATCATTTTTCAAAACGAAACATAAAATCTAGCATATTATTAAAAAATTATTAATTTATTCAAAAAGAATTAACACAAGCAATGTAAATATTCTAAAAGCATGTTGCCAAAAAAAATCTTTCAAAAAATCTTTTCTATGGAAAAGTTCAAAATGTTCAAAAGGGCCCATTTGTGGTTGAGTCTTTTGTCATGTTGGCTCATTTGATTATGATTGCACCCTTACAACAATAAAAGTTTTAGTTGCAAAATACATGTCCTATTTGATTACATAGTCATGGATGTCCTAAACAACCACCAAGCCAACAATGAATTTAGTCATAGATAGGAGATTTTGGCATTGTGGATGTTAAAAATTGGCCACCCACATATGATAAAACAATAACCAAGGCATTCTAGGAGTATTTGGACCAATTCATGAAGATCTTCCTCAACAACTTTAAAAAAAATTGCATTATGGATACTCATTTTCTTAAGTTCAAATTGTGTTTTTAAAAGTGTAAAGAGTATAGGATTGGTCTAAACAAGTGTGTATTCATGGTGGGCTTAGGAATGATCTTGGGTTTCATCATTTTGAAGGAAGGTAAATTACCAACTTTGAAGAAGATCTAGGCAATAGTTTACATGTTAATATCTATTAACTTGTAGGAAATCCAAGTATTTAATGGCATGACCCAATTCTACATGTGTTTCATAATTTTTTTTCCCTTTATCATGGTTCTAATAATAAAGTTCATGAGCAAGATAGGCCATTTTTCTAGACATAGGAGTGTTAATAGGTGGGGAGACAATTAAACCTAAAGTATGTGTTTTTTTTTTGAATTTTAATTGATTTGTTAATAAATGAAGTAAAAAAGAAAAAACCTGAAAAAAAAGGGAAAAAATAAAGGCAAGAGGGCAAAGAAAGATTTGAAGGGTGGAGGGGAAGATTTCGGGCAACTTTGATTCTAATTTCTCCAAATTGGAACTTGGAATTCCATGTACATATTGATGCATCTTTTTTGGCGGTTAAGGCAATGTGAGCTCATAATGTTATTAGGAAATAAGAGCAACCAATTATTTATCTTTCATGATTATTTAATCATGTGGAGAAAAATTAAACAACTATAGAATTAAATGTGTTGGCAATGGTCTTTGCATTACACAAGTTCCAACATTACTTGCTAAAGAACAAATTTGTGTTCTATATGGACCACATGGCATTAGTGTACATGGTGAACAAACCATATGTATTAGGGAAAATTGCTTGTTGGTTGTTATTGTTTGTAAAATATGATTTCACAAGAATGCACAAACCAAGAAGCAAACATGTGGTGGCAAATGCCTTGTCAATATTACTTGATGATGTAAAATTTGTTAGGGTTCAAAACCAAGTAGTGGATGTTGTGTTGTTCATAGCACAACTAATTTGGTTGAGCGAAGTATAGGACCACCTAAATATATGAAAAGTACAAGAAACATTGAATACTTGATTCAAAAGTAGTTGTTGGTAAAAAAAACAAGCCCATTCACATCAAAGGATGGGGTCTTGAACCATATGAGATAGGATAATAGGCTACATCAATGTTTAATTGAAGAAGAAGTACATGTTTGAAAGAATTACATGGAGTGACATGTGGTTATTTTGTAGCAAAATTTATTATACAAAAAGCTTTGGACACAAGGTATTAGTGGGCAACATTGTTCAAAAATGTTAATGAATTTTTCAAAACTTATGACATCTACTAGAGGATCAAAGGTCTACCTACACAAAGCTTAACAAAGTTAATTACTTCATTGCTTGAAAAATCTTTTATGAATGGAGTTTGGATTTCACTAAACCAATCAAACTTGTAGGAAGATGTATACATAACAAGTAGATTTTGGTAGCCATAGATTATATTACCAAGTGGGTGGAAACAAAAACACTACATGCACATATGGCAATGGTTACAACTAAGTTGTACAAATATTTTTACTAAGTTTGGATGTCCATTGAAGATTGCTACTAATCAAGGTATGCATTTCATTAATGATTTCATTTGGTACACAACATTTTTTACTATGTCATACCAATTCAATTACTTATTACATGTAAGGTAATGGACAAATATAGTCAACAAAGAAATTCATAAATAACTCATTAACAAAGTTGGTGAATGGGAAGATTGGTTAGAATGAACATTTGTTTACAATATTGTTGTCATGTACTGTACAACTTACAAAGATGTAGTTCTAGGTTACATCCCACATTAATTTGTTTATGGGTTACATTTGTTGATGTTGATAGAATATATTTTTGTTGATTATCAACAGGGATAATATTTGTAGTGCAAATTTGATATGTGTGTTTAAATAGACTTTTGGATCTTGAAAAATTGTAGGAGTAAAAGTTTAAAGCATAGGAGAATTGGCTTTTAATTAGTGGAATGAATCTATATGGAGTTAGCAATGACATTCAAAGAAAACATTTTAGTTTGGGGATTATGTTTGACGGCCAAATTGTCTAGTGGTTTCATAAAGGAGTCAAAGCACACATGTGAAAATTCAAAAATTGGTGGTTTGGGCCATACAAAATCTAATATTGTTTATCAAACAACATAGTTTTTTTAGTAATGTGCTAGACAAATTTGAACCAAACCTTATTCTTATTAATGTTATCAAATTAAAGCTATACAAATATGTTGAAACTATGACTTTTCTAAACCCCAAAAAAACAACCACAAATTTTAATGATCGGGTAATTACATAGGAGCATTAATATTCCAAGCAAATACAAATAAAAATAAGTAAAAATAATCAAACTACTAAGTTCATGAATTGGAAGTATAAAATGAACAAATCTTGAGAAAATTATAGGAAAGTGTTGATCCATTGGATGGGGTAATACATGTACAAACGATTAAAGGTCCAAATTCTTTAAGGTGTACCAAAAATCTTGTCACATTATCACCCTTTTGTATTTTTTTTGATATTTTGTATTAATTTTTTTCACCATCAACATGGATACAAAGTGGATGAGAATGATGTTTTTAGATATAGGGTGGTCAAAGCTATCATATTTCAAAATATGACAAGTTTTTTGTTCATTAATGTGAACAAAAATTAAAATATAAACTCAAATTAAGGATTTCATCAAGGATTACCTCTATTTCATCTTGGGTGGTGAACCTTAAAGAACTTGGACTCTTCAATAAGATGAATTTTAGGTTGATAATGCACAAGATTATGATGTAAACAAATATATTAATTTAATCTTCCTTTTTCTAAAGCATGTGGAATAGAGTAATCATAATGAAAATGATGAAAGTGTAATCATGGTGTTTTTAGTAACACATGTCAACATTATGTATGTGACAAGTGTACATAATATACCAAGAAAACTATATCTTGACACGTCAATCATTGATTTTATGTTAACTTTAAAAATGAAGAGTATTGATGACGAAAGTAGCTATCATTGGAATAGTAACAATGGCAAAAGATGACCTATTGTCTTCCTTCATCATCCACCACCATGTTTTCAAAATTGCACAAACATGAATGAAGACAATCAATTTGAGTGCCCTATGAAAACAAGTAGAAAGAAAAAGGTCAAAGCAAGGAAGAGGTTGTGAAACAACATATAAATGTGAGAAAGAAAAAACAAAAAGAAAGTGTGAAAAATTGTAAAAGTAGGAAGGAAAGAAGTGATTAAAAACAAAAAATCATGTTTTTGTAAAACCTTTGGAGATAAGTCCACTAGGTTGGGAACATGAGCAATAATTGATGACTTTTGATGATTTGCGTCAAAGTAATGAAGAAATTTAGGAGGTTTTATAACAATTTTGATGAGGCCCAAACAAATTCGAGAATCAATGATATTTGGCCTATTAGACACAGAAGATGAAAAAGAGTGCCAAACTACATCTTTAAGGGAATAAACATCAGAGGAGGTTGTAAAAAAGGAGATGGTACAACCCAAGAGAACACAACCAAAATGATAACAAATTCTTGAAAACATTGATGTTACATTTGCACAAATAGCGTTAAAAAAGTTTAGAACCAAAACCAACAATTGTTCAAATTCCTTGTGTTTGATGTTTGACAGAAGGCCAAAAGAAAAAGACAATGACATAGAAGAAGGATGTGTAAATGATGATAGAAGAGGAAGAAAAAAATAGATTAAATGTTTGTTTTGTCATCACAAACTTCTGAACACAAATTTCACACAATAAATTTGTGGTTTAATTTGGTACATGATGAACACATGTGGGCAAATGGAGTAGGTTTGGTAGGATTGTTTGAAATAAACTAGACTACACCACAACATGAGTTTTTGATGGACTTCCTAAACATTTGGAAGTACAACAAACACTGGAATTACATTATACCAAGAGTACCAAACAAGAGCATTATTATAATGGATACAACTTTAATGGAGGAGGTTTTCAAGATTGCACATAAGGGGATGCAAGAAGGGAAATAATGCAAGATAACTAAAGTAAACATTATGCCAAAACATAGCATCCGTGATTACAAAAATGTAGTCATATGTGCCATCCATGACTACACATGATTACATGATTGTGTCAATCAAAACCCATCACTTATGCTATGGCATATATGACTACACAATTATGACTATGTAGTCATGGCTACCACCCAAAAATTAGTTAATTAATTAAGAAAATGCCCCCCCATGACTATGAAATCATATAATGCTTTAACCATCCAACCACCAATTCTAATGTGTGACAACAATTGTGATCATAAACTTATAAACATGATTATTTTCAATTTTGTATCTAAAATATGATTATATAAACACATCTTATTATGTAAATATACAATTCAATAATTTCATAATGAAATAAATTAATAATTTCTAATTTCTAATTGAACAATTATAATTTACTTAACTTAAAACTTTGAATGTTCATAAATACATTTCATTTCATTATCTTAAATTATGGGGATGAAAATTAAAATTTTCTTATTAAAACTAAGTTCCAAACTCATAAATCGATGGACTAAGTTAAATTTCAACTTTAAATCCATTACTTTCAAATTCCAAATTTGTTAGCAATTAAACCAAAACTAAAAAATTGAATTTATTTCTTATGTTCCAAATCTCATGATTATAAAATAATTTAAATATTTTTAGTTCCAAATTTTACATTAAGAAATTAGTGAGAAATTTTAATCCAAATTTTATAATTTAATGTTTTAATTTTTAATGAAATAATTATTCAAATTCCTAAGTATGTCATTCATTATTTTATGGTTGATTTAGTAATTAAAAATGGACTCCGTATAATGGCATGTCCCTGAATTAAATTGCTTCTAACTTTATATGGACGGATTAAAATGTAATATAATTTTAGTTCAATTTTAAAGCTTTATTTTCACCTTTTTATTTTGTTTTCCTTTGGTCAAATGAGGTCAATATATAATCAAAATTCAAATTACCTTAATCATGTAATCATGTTTATGACTAGAGCCAAATGACCTTAGTCATATATGCCATCCATGACTAAAGGCGATTGATTGTAATGCACATGACATGTGTGCCCTTCACAAAATGTCTTTGTCATGGATGCTAAATTTTGATGTAATGAAAGATAATGCTGAAAAACATAACTTTGACTTGAAATCCTACATGGATAATGAACAATTGCCTAGAGCCAAGATGAAATAGTGTAGAAAAGCATAGGAATACAACATATATGTTACTTGTAACAATTGACCTAGTGTAACCAAAATTGGCATCATATCATGGAGGAAATGCCCAAGCTAAGGTTGGACAATAAACATGCACAAGTAGACAAAATGGGTGTTCTAAGCAAACACTACTAACAATACATGAGCAAGGTAATAAGGACATGGACCAAAAGTTGTTTAAATTGCAACTAAGATTCATGATTTCAAATAGAACTTGTACTTGAGTTGGAAGACTAATTTGAAAAGTTTGAAAAGTATAAGATTGCATGCTTAGAATTGGAGCAACAAAATAAGGAGTGTGGGGAGAAACATTGGCAATTAAAAAATATTATTGAAAAAGATGTGTTTCAAAAAACCTTGTAGAGCCCAACACAACCAACCCAAACCTAGTAAGAAAGTAAAATGGCTTTGGGTGAAAGTAAAGTAAAGTAGACAATTTGTTATTTTATGTCCAAAAACATTTACAAATATCCATTAAAAAAACTTTGATGTATTGAAAGTAGAAATGTTATTTTATTCAATGATTAATATGATGATAATTCTAGTGATGTAAGAATTGGTTTATATGGGGTTCTTCGCAAAAAAATTCATATGTCACTTCTACATGACCATTTTGGTTGTATGGTCGTCCTTGGACCATTCCAAAGATAATTCAGAAATAATTACTTCATTTTCAAGCCTACCTATTTCATAATTATTTCCTTTATAACTACTTCATAACTACTTCATAACTTCTTTCTTTATAACTACTTCCTTTTCCTATTGACTTTCATAATAATTATCTCCCACCTTTTCTAATAACTACCTCCATTTTATAACTACCTCACTTTTTTTTCTTATCCACCAACATGGATATTAAAAAAAAATTAACATGTGTTTTTTCATGCCATGAAATGTATATTAATTTAAATTAAATTTGACATGAACATAAATATATGAAAACATAAGAAAAAATTAAAATAGCTGATTGTCATTGGTAGCACACGACAACATGAAGCTCAAATTGAATTTTCAAAAATTATCATTATAATGTTGAAGAGGGTGAATGCAGGGTTGAGTGGTTCACTTTTGATATCATAGTGGTCATTTTTGTAGGGTGCATTATGTTTGAATGCTTATGGTTGATAACATATTTTTGGATTTTTCAATTTAAAATTGGTAGTATATTAACATGATGATTATGAACACATTTGTAAAACTATATTTTGAAAATAATGCACTCGTTATTAGTAATATATGGACTTTTGAAGTTTAGAAATATGGATTCATTAGTTGACTGGATTGTTAATAAATTGAAGAATTCATCTTAAATTTTACTCCAAATTGATTATAATGACTATGTATACCTTGAGAAATGAAATTAAAAAATCAAATGTGACATTTTTTTCTTTTAAATGTTAACCAAATGGTACATAATTATGGATTTTTTAAAGGTCAAAATTGGACCTTATTTTCAAAAGCCCTTTGAATTTATTTTTTGGTTTTAAAAAACAAGTGTGTTTTATGAACAATTTGTTTTTAAATATTTACTTTGACCTTCATCAAATTGGACTTTACATGGGTTTCTTTTTTAGGATTTTCAAGTGGCATCCACCATGATGGATGACATCAGTGACTTTTGATATAGGTTTTGACCTAGGTTTAGGAGATTTCATAAATGGGGAATATTTGGTAGTCAAAGATTACAATATTGAAATCTTTGAAATTAATAACCATGTCTATTTGACCACTTTTAAAGAACTTGTTATGGACTTGTATAGAGTCTTTATTTGCCAACAATTGAGTCATTCAACCATGCATTCACCCAAGAATCCCATCTACAAAATTTCAAATTTTACAAGATGGGTTGCAAGTAGATGATTTGTTTAGTTTTATTTTCTTTCAAATCAATGGATGCTTAGAAGATACTTATGTACCCCCAAATTGTGCATAATATAGTCATAATATATCAAATTTATAATGTAAAAGTAATTTTGAACACCATATTGACTAATCAATTTCAAACATAATTTTAACCTACTTTTTAATATTAAAGTTTTTCAAATTTTGTATACAATTTATTATAAACTCAATGGAGGAACTAATGATTTTACTTACAAAGGTTTTTAGTCCACTTTCATGTGATTATCTCAAAATTGTTTCAAGATTTTGGATGGATTGCATTTTTTATCCTTTACTTTCTCGACACCCCTTTATTGGGACAAATAAAGCACTAGATTTTTCATCACCAAAGTTATAACAATGATATTGTAACATTTTACAAGAAGAAATAAACAAAAAGTAAACAAATCTTAATTATTACAACACAGAAAAAAAAAAAAAGGTAATAAAGTAAAAAATGTAGCAAAATCTAATAAGGGGGATGGGAGAACAACTTTCAAAACCAAATCCACACCCAAAACCATAACTTAATGTAAAATATTCAAGTGCAATTAACTTTTAGATAATGGAACCTCTTCTTTTTTTAGACTACTTTAATGCACATTAACAACTTTGTCTAACTCTTCTCCTTCTTTCACACACACTCACACACAATCACATGGACAAAAAACCACCATTTCCTTTTTTTTTCCTAGAATCCTCCTCGTCGCTTAAGGTTGAAAGGTATCCATCATTTCCTTTTTTCTTTCTAGCATCCTCTTCAAATTTAAGTTGAAAAGTGATGGTGGAAGTATAAAATTAAGTACATGATCCACATTAAGGTTCCATGGAAGTGAAGACGATAGTACAAGTGCCATCATAAGGGTAGGTGGACTCCATAATAGACTCATTTTAGGTACAATCACAAAAGTAGTTAATGTGCTTTTATCAAATCCACTTTGGCATAATTAGTCTACTTGCTAGGCCTAGGTTACTTAGCTAACATTCGTAGTTAGTTATAGGTAGCCTAGGACTATTTAAATAGTAGGTAACATAACTATGTACCTACCTAGGCCTACCTATGTCTACCTAGCCTAATAGGTAACATAGGCGTAGATAGCCTATTAGGTCTAAATAGGTATAGGCATAGACCTAATGGGTACTTAGGCTTAATAGGCTACCAACATTGTTAAAGGTAGACCCATGCTGGATAGAGTGGGCAAATATGAATTGTCATTGTAGGACTGAGTGGTCATATGCGTGTTGTCACCATAGGGTAGAAGGAGATTGAGTTGATTAGGATTGCATAGAAGATTGTTTGAATTAATTTTCATGGTGGGAATCTAGGAATGACATTGGAGGAGTTTTGAATTTGGAACTTCACTTGTTTTGTTATTTTTTTTCGAGAGGTTCAATTTGTAATAAAACAAAGATATTTGATGAAAAGGAACAATTTTGATTATGTTGTAGTTTGTTTTGATTTGTTTTTGTTTTCAATTCCATATTACTTTGAAGTTGGTTTTTAGTTCATTGCAAATTTGATATCGGTTTAGATAACGATTCTGGAACTGGTTTTTGTTTGTTTTATTTCTTTTTCTTTATGTAGTTTGTTGTTATTATAAACTTTGTTGTTTGAATAATGATTTGTTAAAGTACAAAATCAAAGATTAGAATGGTAGAAGAAGTTTAACACTTACCAAACATGTTAGTAGTAGGTGCCTAGTAGGTGCATTCATGCTACCTAGGTAGATGTAGGTACCTACTAGGTAATAACATAGCTACCTACCTAGGCTAACTTACCTATAATCTATTTAATATCTACTTATGTAAGTAATGCAAAAAAATTGAAATTGATAAAAACAATATGTTGACAAAAAAATCACCTCATGAGATGGTGGTGCAATGATTAATGACTTGACTTTTCAACATGAATGTGAAAAGTTCAAGTCCTCACAATTGCAACCTAGTCTACCTTGGTTACTTAGGTGGTTTTGCTAGCTAGCCAGCCTAGGTGGGTTAATTAACTTAGGTATGGTAGGTAGTGATTATTTTGGGCATTTTTTTCTTACATCAACTAGGTAGGTAAGGCAAGTAGGTAAACAAATAAATATTTTTTTTGCATATTAATTTTTAAAAATAATTTCAAATTAAAGATTTCTTTTTGTTGTTGTCCAAATATTGTTGTTTCATTTCACCAATAATAAAAAACTAACCAAAAAGACCCAATCCAAATGGTTGGGTCCACAACAACTTGTCAAAAATGACATTTTGGTTAAGTTGGAAAGGGGGCAACAAAATCATGGGGTTTTTTT
>Ga0209611_10010570_pt1 | contig 13549 bp, 18 predicted proteins | sample S1TSphgellanicum_3_FD_187693 | JGI IMG/M metagenome (GOLD analysis project Ga0209611, IMG submission 187693) | Host-associated microbial communities from peat moss isolated from Minnesota, USA - S1T2_Fc - Sphagnum magellanicum MG (SPAdes) (version 2) | ecosystem: Host-associated > Plants > Peat... | reverse complement strand
GCGTATTTCGCGAAGCATGGATCGGTTGAACCGATTCAGTTGCCGAGAATTCGCGTATTGCCTTAGTCAGTATGCACCGCGCGCCCAAGTACTGTACATAAACACAGTTAACGGATAATATGCCGCAGGATTAAGACCAGACGGCTGAACGCTTGGAGGACAGTTAGAAGTGGGCGACACGATACCGTCGGCATCTGAAGCGCGAGTGGAACTCGACTATAGTCGCGAGGTGTTCGACAACATCCCACTTCCTCCGAAGGTAATTGGCTTTCCCGAGTTGCGCTACATGGGGTCAAAGCATCGCCTTCTGCCGTGGTTGCACGGCGTTTTGCGCGGGCTCGATTTTGAGACGGCGGCAGATCCATTCGCGGGAAGCGGCAGTGTCGCGTACTTGATGAAAGCGATGGGCAAGCAGGTGATCGCGTCGGATTTCCTGAATTTTCCGGCGGTGCTGGCGAGTGCGACCGTGGCCAACAGCAAACATCGACTCGATGCGGTAGCGCTCGAGCGACTTGTGGCTGCGCGCCGGAAAGGACCGCATTTCATCGAAAAGACGTTTCGCGGCGTCTTCTATTCGAAGAGTGATTTGCAATTTCTGGATCGGGTATCAGCGAATATTGAGCAATTAGCGCATCCGCACCAGCGGGCGTTGGCCAAGGCGGCACTGATCCGCTCATGCTTGAAGAAGCAGCCGCGGGGAGTGTTCACCATTTCCGGGGACTTGTCCCGCTATGACGATGGACGGCGGGATCTGCGCTTGAGCATGGAGGAGCATTTCGCGGAACAAGTCGCAGTGTTCAATAAAGTGGTCTTTGATAACGGCAAACGGCATGCCGTGAAGCGTGCCGATGTATTCACGCTCAGGCCCACGGGTGTGGATCTGGTGTACCTCGATCCACCCTATGTGCCGCGTTCGGATGATAACTGTTACATGAAGCGGTACCATTTCTTGGAGGGCTTGTCATGCTACTGGCGTGGTGTCCGCATCATGCAGGACACGAAAGTGAAAAAGATCGAAAAGCCGCATACGCCCTTTGGGTCACGCAAGACCGCGATCGATGCCTTTGACAAGTTGTTTCGCCTGTATCGCCAAAGCAAGATCGTGCTGTCCTACAGTTCGAACGGCTATCCGGACCGGGAAGTGCTCGAGGTTCTTCTGCGGCGTTACAAATCTCGCGTAACCGCGTTCGAGAGACCGCATCGCTACCACTTTGGCACTCACGGCGCCGTTGCACGGGCCGAGGTTCGTGAATATCTGATCGTCGGACAATAGTGCAAATCGTCAGTCAAAAGATCGAGGATATTCTCGACAGCCTGCGGCATTTGGAAGTTGACTGGAAGGACGACACCGCGATTCATGTGATCGAGAAGCTACGAGAGCTACCGGTCAAAGCAGCGTACTCAGTGGCGGAAGTCGAGGCGCTGCTGGATGCAGACTTCGATGAAGGCATTTTGATATGCCGTTTATTCTTGGGGCTATCCAAGGACCAGTTCACCGCGCAGTTACACGCGGCGCGTGGCAGTGCCGGCATCGGAGTCAAAGCATACCGCGCGGACGGGGTAGGTTTTCTGTCGGATCTTTCGCGGCTCGGCTTGCTGCAGGCCATGGCCGCTGAGGCGAATCGACAGGCGCACTGGAGCGATGTTTTGGTCGAACGCCTTAGAAGTGGGCGGGGCAGTGCAATCTCTGGTCAGCGTCGAGGCAGGGACGTGGAAGACTTCGCAGAGGCGATCATCAGGACGGTGTTTGGCGAGAATTACGAAGTCCGTTGCACCTTCAACGGACCGCGCAACACTTCGGCGAAATGCGATTTCGCCATCCCGTCGAAATCGGCGGCCCGAATCTTAGTCGAGTCCAAGGGATACGGCGCCACGGGCTCAAAAATGACGGATATTTTGGGGGACGTCCACACCATCATCGCCGCGAAACGCGCCGACACAGCGCTGCTATTCTTTACCGACGGACTGACTTGGAAGGAGCGCCAAAGCGATTTGCGCAAGCTCATAGAGCTGCAAAACAACGGCGACATTACACGGATCTACACCTATGCAATGGCAGACCAGTTCGAACGGGATCTGCGGCAACTCAAGAGTGAAGGCGGTTTATAGCGCGACCAATTTTTAACCTGCACTCTGTTTGTAACGGGAGCATCGAGAGGGGCTAGGCCCGCCAGCCGATTTTCGCGACCGGCACTCGCACTTCGGATGAGGATGCACCCGGCTTGGGTGCGCTCTCCGCAGGTGCACAGTTGTCACAACCGCCGCAGGCGCCCGCGGGTTTGACGGCCGACGCACGGCTAAGCCGTTGCGACACTCTCTTGAGTCCGAAGAAAGCCGGCAGACGCGCCAGCAGCCGGCCGACGCCCGCCAACAGTCGAGGGCGCAGGCCCTTAGGACCGAGCGCGGTGACGGCATACCCGACGCTCAGCAAAAGAATGAGACCGACCAGAAAATAATCGATAACGCTATTCATGGCGCCCCGCTGATCATCAACTCAAGGCCAAGGCGACGCGGTAGGTGATGAACGAACCCACATACGCCAGGGCAAACATGTAGCCGGCCATGATGAGCGGGTACGCCCAGGAATTCGTCTCCCGCTTGACGGTCGCGAGCGTCGACAGGCACTGCGGTGCGAAGACATACCACGCCAGCAACGAGAGCGCCGTCGGCAAGCTCCATGATTGGGCGATCAACGGCGTCAACGCCCCGCTCACGTCATTGCCCGTGGCGGACAACGCGTACACCGTGCCGAGTGCGCCGACGGCGACTTCGCGCGCCGCGAGGCCGGGCACCAGTGCGATCGAGATTTGCCAATTGAAGCCGATGGGCGCAAACAGCACCGCGAGCCAGGCGCCCAAATGTCCGGCGATGCTGTACTGGATCGCAGGTCCCGTGGCGCCCGGCGGCGGCGCGGGAAATGAGCTCAAGGCCCACAGGATCACCATCAGCGCGAGAATGATGGTGCCGACGCGGCTCATGAATATTTCGACGCGCTGCCACAACCCGATGCCCAAATTGCGCAAATTCGGCCAGTGATACGCCGGCAACTCGAGCATCAGGGCCTGAAAGTGCGCACCCGAACCGCGCTTGAGCACAAACGCCACTGCCATGGCGCTCGCGACGCCGACGACATACAACACGAACAAGACCACACCCTGCAATTCCAAGCCGCCCCACAGCGTGCGCCGCGGGATGAACGCGCCGATGATCAGCGCATAGACCGGCAGGCGCGCAGAACAGGTCATCAGCGGCGCGATCATGATCGTCGCCAATCGATCGCGCGGATTTTGAATGGTGCGGGTCGCCATGATCCCCGGGATCGCGCAGGCAAAGCTCGACAGCAGCGGAATGAACGCGCGGCCCGACAGGCCGACGCTGCCCATTACGCGGTCGAGCAAAAACGCGGCGCGCGGCAAATACCCGGAATCCTCGAGCACCAAGATGAAAAAGAACAGGATGACGATCTGCGGCAGAAACACGAGGACGCTGCCGACGCCGGCCAGGACACCGTTGATGAGCAGATCCTTCAGCAAGCTCGCCGGCAGTGCGGCGCCCAGCCAGTCGCCGAATACTCCGACGCCCGACTTGATCGCGTCCATCGGCACCTGGGCCCAGGCAAACACCGCTTGAAATACCAGGAACAGAATGACCGCGAGAATCAATGGACCGAACACCGGATGCAGCGCGACCGCATCGACGCGATCGCTGAACGTGACGCCGGTGAGCGCATCGCCGCCGACCAACCCTAAGATTCGGCGAACTTCGGCTTGGTCGTGCTCGATATCCGCGGCCGTCGGCGTTTGCCACCGCGCAACCGGGCGCGCGCCCGCCGGTGTAGAAATCGAATCGAGCACCTTGATCAGAGGCCGCACGCCGGTCGTCTTCACGCCGACCGTCTCGACCACCGGCACACCCAACTCGCCCGACAAGCGCGCCGCATCGATGACGATGCCCTTGCGGCGCGCAATATCGGTCATGTTGAGCGCGACCACCATGGGCAGACCGAGTCGCTTCAAGCTCAATACCAAGCGCAGATTCTGCCGCAGGTTGGTCGCATCGGTCACGCATACGACGAAGTCGGGTTGAGTTTCGCCGGCGCGGCGGCCGAGCAGTACATCGGCGGTCACGCGTTCGTCGGGAGTCAGAGGATCAAGGCTGTAGGCGCCCGGCAAATCCAAGATGCGTACACGTAACCCTGAGGGCGTGAGCAGCGAGCCCTCCTTGCGTTCGACCGTGACGCCGGCGTAATTGGCGACCTTTTGGCGGCTGCCGGTGAGGATATTGAATAGAGCGGTCTTACCGCAATTGGGATTTCCCACCAAGGCGATGAGCGGACTCGCAGCGCTTGACGACGCGTCCATGGCGTTCAGAGGGGCTTAAGGCTGCTCCGGACATACGCGGACACAGGCAGCCTCGAACAATCGCAGCGCGAACGTGCCCGTCCCCACTCGCACCGCGATCGGCGCACGCGCCATGAAGCCTCGGGCGACGATCCGTACAGCCTCACCGGGAAGGAAACCCAATTCAGCCAAACGCCGGCCCATTTCGGCGGGGCCCGCGGCATCGTCCGTCGACACCCCAACCACCCGGGCAGTCGTGCCGGGCCTCAAATCCGCCAATCGGAGTTCACCGGGCACCAGCGCAGGAATGCAATTGGGGGGGTTTTTGGACATGGATGCGATTCTATATGAGAATCGTTCCCATTACTATTAAGCCGTCACATTACCGCAACGCAATCCGAGTAGCGCTGCCGTTCCTGCTAATCTTGTGGCCCCTGATGGACCGGAGGCATATGAAATGCCTACGCTTTTCGAGAAAATAATCGCCGGCGAACTGCCGGCAAACGTGGTCTACCGCGACTCCCGGGTGATCGCCTTTTTGGACATCCGCCCCGCGGCCCGGGTACATATACTGATCGTCCCGAATAAGCCCATTCCGACCGTCAACGAAATTGCCGACGAGGATGAATCATTGATTGGACATATGGTCATCGTGGCTCGCGATCTCGCCCGTCAGCAGGGCATCGCGGAAAGCGGCTATCGGCTGATCATCAATTGCAATGCCGACGGCGGCCAGGAAGTTTATCACCTGCATCTGCATCTTCTCGGCGGGCGCCCGCTGGGACCCATGATTTCGCGATCGTGAATTCTTAAGGAATGAACAGAGGGAAAGCGATGAAGAAAAAAAAGAGCGCCGCCGTCAAACCGCGTAGCAAATCCCTGGTCAAGTCTTCGGCCAAGTCTCGCGCCAGACCACGGCGATCCATCTCGGCCGCGAAATCCACGTCGCGTTCGGTCAAATCGCGCGAGTTGCCGCGTTTGAGTCCGCGCAGCGCCCCGCGCCGCGAACTGTATCCGCCGCTCGAGCCGTTTCGACACGGATACCTGCGCGTCTCGGACATCCATGAGATCTATTACGAGGAGTGCGGCAATCCGGCCGGCAAACCCGCCGTCTTCCTGCACGGCGGCCCGGGTGCCGGCTCCGATAAGCGTGCGCGCCAGTTCTTCGATCCACAGCACTACCGCATCGTGGTGTTCGATCAGCGCGGCTGCGGGCGCAGCCGCCCGACGGCGAGTCTGATCGAAAATACCACCTGGCACCTGGTCGCCGACATCGAAAGATTGCGCAAGCATTTGGGAATCGAGCGTTGGCTCGTTTTCGGCGGCTCGTGGGGCAGCACGCTCGCACTCGCCTATTCGGAGGCGAACCCGGAGCGCGTCACCGAACTCGTACTGCGCGGCATTTTCCTGCTGCGTTACTCCGAGATCCGCTGGTTCTATCAGCACGGCGCCTCGGAAATATTTCCCGATGCCTGGGAGGCCTACCGCGACGCGATTCCGCCCGATGAACGCGACGATTTCTTGAGCGCGTACCACAAACGACTGGTGGGCAGCGATCAACGCGCCGCATTGGCGGCGGCGCGCGCGTGGTCGGTCTGGGAGGCCTCCGCCAGTTTCCTGCACAGCAACGGCGAGAACATCAAGAAATGGGGGGAGGATCAATTTGCGTTGTCGGTGGCGAGGATCGAATGCCATTACTTCGTCAATCGCGGATTCTTGCGCAGCGAGAGTCAACTCCTCGATGACGTGCCGCGCATCCGGCACATTCCCGCGACCATCGTTCAGGGTCGATACGATGTCGTTTGCCCTGCGACGAGCGCCTGGGATTTGCATCGTGCGTGGCCCGAGGCGGACTTGACCATCGTGGCGGACGCCGGCCATTCGGCCTTCGAACCGGGCAACGCACACGAATTGGTGCTGGCCACCGATCGATACCGCAGCCGCTGAGCATGTCGGAACTCGCCACACTCGGATTGGCGCGCGCACCGGACGCGCGTGAAATTGCCGAAATGTCGCGCGACTTGATCGAACAGGGGTTGACCTGGTCCTGGACCCCGGCTCGGGTGCAACACTTCATTTGCGGCGCCGAATCCTCCGTGATCGTGGCGCGGCGCGAACGGCGCATCGCCGCGTTCGCCATCATGCATTTCGGCGATGAGGTCGCGCATCTGAACCTGCTGGCCGTGGCCCCCCTGCACCGCCGTCAGGGACTCGGGCGGCAACTCATGGATTGGCTGACCGCGACGGCGATCGAAGCGGGCGTGTTTCGGATCAACCTCGAATTGCGTACGCACAACGACACCGCGCGAATGTTCTACGAACGGCTCGGCTTCGACCATCTGGGGATCGTGCAGGGGTATTACCAAGGCCGGGAGGCGGCACTGCGCATGTCGCGGCGCCTGGCGAAGATCCAGTGCTGAATCGCGAATACTGTCACGCCGAGTCCCAAGAGATCGTGCGCAGACGCGGTCAGGTGCTGCCATCGGTCATCGCTCACGAAGAACAAGGCGAAACCGCTGATGATCAGCAGCGTCAAAAAGGCGGCGAGCGTGCCGCCGCTCAAACGGCGTAATCTCACCGGCCACCACCTGAGCACATGCCGCGCACCCACCCAACCGAGCAGATACATGCTCACGATGGCGAGGATGCCGTGCGCCAACAGCAACGTGGGTTGCCAGGGGTGCGCCAGCATGCCGAACGGACCCTTGGTTTGGAAGAATTGATCGAGCGCCAACCATACGCAGCCGGACAGCCACAGCGTGCCCAACACCAGATAGATCGCGAGGCGTCGCCGGACCGGCATTCGAACCCGATCCAGTGCGTCGTCGGGCGGCAGCCGGCGGTGCGCCGCTGGCCGATGCCCGCGCACAGGCTTTGGCTCGCGCATGGATTCTCGGGCGCGCAAGCGGCGGTCAGCCGGCGCCGGTCTGCGGCCGGAGCGCGGCTTGCCACAGAGCGAGCAGCCAACGCACTCCTTGTGTCACGTGCTCCGAGGACAGGGTGGCGCCGGAAATATTCTTGATGTCGGTGCGGAATCGCACCTGATCGAGATCGCTTCGATGAGCAAACTGGCCGCGCCAGGCGGGATTGCGAATCTCCCCGCCATGGCTTTCGCGATACGAGAGGATTTCCAGATTGCCCAGCGCCCCCGCGGCATCGATGCCCACCGCATAGGTGATGAGACTTTGGCGCCCGATGACCTCATCGACAAATACGTGTCCGAGGAATGAGCCGCCGCGGCTTGCGCGCCAGATCCGAATCACGCCGTGCGGCGGTTGCGGACCGGCACGTGCCAATATGGCCTGGATCTGCTCAGGCGTCTGCGGCAGCAGCACTTCTTGGAACGCGTCGGCGTCCGGAAAAATCGCCTTCTGGGCCGCATCGACGGTCAAGTAATCGGCCGCCACGACCACCGGCACCGGCAGCAGCGCGGCGAGCATCAGCCCGGGAATTTGAAAACGATGGTCCACGATGCGCTTGGATGGCTAATACGAATAGGAATGATTATCATTCAGTTTCATGGCCATAGCAACCGAAACGATACGAACCGGACCTCTCACGTCACGTTTGCGCATCGGGATGGGCACCTTCATCGCCGTCGAAGCCGAAGCGGACGCGCAATCGATGCGTCTATCCGGAATTGACGCCGCCTTTGCCGTCATCGACCGGGTGTCCCTGCTGATGCATCCCTCGCGAACCGGCAGCGACTTGTCTGCCATTCACCGCGCCCGGCCCGGCACTGCGGTGTCGGTTCACCCCTGGACCTGGGAAGTACTCGAACTGTCGAAACGATTGAATCGCGCATCGCGGGGAGTTTTCGATCCCTGCCTGCCGGACGCTGCGGGTCGAATCGCCGACCTCGAGTGCACCACCGCGCACCGCGTAATCGCGCATGCGCCGCTGCACATCGACTTAGGGGGCATCGCCAAGGGCTACGCGGTCGATCGGGCGCTCGTGGCGATGCGCGCGGCCGGCTGCGATGGCGGCCTCGTCAATGCCGGCGGCGACTTGGGCGTGTTCGGCACGCGCAGCCACCGTATCGTCTGCGACCGCCGCACCGTGATTCACCTTCGCAATGCCGCTCTCGCGAGCAGCGCGGTGAGCGCTGCGGCGCCGCCGCCGGAGCATCGCGGCTACTACCATGGCGTCGATCGACTCGCGGTGCGGTCCGGCAAAATCACCGTGAGCGCCGCCGACGCCGCCGTCGCCGATGCCCTGGCCACGTGCCTGTTGGCCGCCCACGGCGACGTGGATACCGCGCTGCTCGACACCTTCGGTGCGCGATTGATCGCGAGGGAGTTGCAGCCATGAGCGACGCCGGCGCAAGCCGATTATTCGGGCCGACCGGGCGATCGGTGGCCGCCGTCGGCCAGGGCTCTTGGAAGATCGAGGCATCCGCGGCGGAATCCGCCGTCGCGGCACTGCGGCGCGGAATCGACCTCGGACTGACCCACATCGACACGGCTGAGATGTATGGCGCGGGCGCCGCCGAAGAAATCATCGGTAACGCGATCGCGGGCCGCCGCGATGAGGTTTTCCTGGTCTCCAAAGTATTGCCGAGCAATGCGTCGAAACGCGGAACGCTCGCCGCCTGCGAGAAATCCCTGCGCCGACTGCGCACGGACCGATTGGATTGTTATCTGCTGCATTGGCCCGGCAGCCACCCGTTGCAGGACACCATCGCCGCATTTGAATCACTGGTGCGCGACGGCAAGATTCTCTCCTGGGGCGTGAGCAATTTCGACGTCGCGGATCTCGACGCAGTGGCCGCGATCGCAGGCAGCGGCCATCCCGCCTGCAATCAGGTGTTGTATCACCTGCAAGAACGCGCCATCGAGCATCGGGTGTTGCCCTGGTGCCGGCGTCACGGCACCGCGGTCGTGGCGTATACGCCGTTCGGCCAATCGGCCGCTGCGTTCGACTCACGCACCAAAGCGGGCCGCGTACTGCACGAGATCGCCGCGGCACATCAGGCGACCGCACGGCAGGTGGCCCTCAGGTTCCTGCTGCGCCATCCCGACACGTTCGTGATTCCCAAAGCATCCACACCGCTGCACGTCGCGGATAATGCCGGCGCGCTCACGCTCGACTTGGCCGATGACGAGCTGGCCAGGATCGATGCCGCGTTCCCGCGCGGCGCGGCGCCGCGCAGCCTGCCGATGATCTGAGGACCCCTCACCGGCTGGCCTTGCCGGCCGTGTCAGCTCGCGCCCTCGAGCGATTCAAAATGCTCGACCACCGGCGGCTCGGCGAAGAAGGGGCCGACGTAATTGCGCCACTGCGTGAAGGCGGGTGAGCCGCGAAAACCGACGGTGTGATCCTCGAGCGTCCGCCAGTGCACCGTCAGCGCATACCGGTCGGGCGCCTCGATGGAGCGCCGCAGCTCATGAGCCAGGTGCCCCTCGCTGCCGGCAAGAACCGCGATGGCCTTGGGAAACACCGCTTCGAAATCCCGTTCACTGCCGGGACGAATGCGCAGCAGCGCCAATTCAACGATCATGATGAAACTCCGTGGATGTGCGGAGCGCCCATGATAGTGCGCTTGCGCAAGCGGCGGAACTGCAGGAACATCGGCGCCGATGCGTATTGCCCTCACCTCTGCCGCGGTGCTGTCGATCGGACTCGCCGCCTGCGTATTCGGTCCGCGCGCCGCGTACCTGCCCAAGCCGCAGCCGCTCGTCCTGGATGCGTCCCGATGGACCAGCTTTGCATTTTCGGAGGACGCCATCACCGTGACCGCCAAGGTGCCGCCGGGTTTTAGAATTTTGAAGACCAATCGCCTCCCGGAGGCGACCTACGATCAATATTCCCGGCGTCTGTTGCTGGATGCGCAATACGATTTTGGGAAACAGTCGCGCAATGATCCCGCCGAGTTTCGCATCCGCGCGCGATTCGTGCGGCTCACGGCTCCCGTGCCGCAAACACCGCTGAATGCGGACGTACTGTACCGCGCGTTGCGCGCCGCTGCCGGCCGCCCAGCGGGTCTCAGCGGCAATGACCCCACGCCTACGCGTGAACAGGGCGCAGCGCGAGAATGGATGCATCTCGACCCGCACGACGGCGCGGAGGTCCCGGGCGAGGTCAGCGAGAACTTCTATACCATGATCGATGAGACCAGCGTCTTTGGCATTGTCGGGATTTACTCGACGAACGTGCAACACGATTCGAAGTGGTTCGAGTCGCGCCGCCAGATCCTACGGGCGGTGGTGGATCATGTCGTGGTTACGCGCTAGCGGCACGCCAGCGTATAGACTGTGTTCCGTGTCAACCCCAAAAGCCTCCGTCAAGACGCCGACGAACGGGCACGGCAATCACCCTGGGCCGACACCCGGCCGTGTCCGGCGCCTCAGGGTGGGCGAACGCGAAATCATCACCCAGGGACTCGCCAGAGGGGTGGTCCACGATCTGTTTCATTTCTTCATGACGGTCAGCTGGCTGCACCTATTCGGCACCGTTGCCGGATTTTTTCTGGCTTTCGATGTTCTATTCGGCGTCCTCTACCACCTGGCCCCGGGATGCATAGCGAACCTCAATCCCCCCGGATTCGCCGGCGCCTTTTTCTTCAGCGTCGAGACTCTCGCGACCGTGGGCTACGGGGACATGCATCCCCAAACCTTCTACGGCCACTTCGTCGCGATGCTCGAGATCTTCGTCGGCCTCATGTCGCTGGCGGTGATCACCGGCATCATGTTCGCGCGATTCTCACGCCCCAGGGCACGATTTTTGTTTACCAGGAACGCCGTCGTGCGGCCGATAGACGGCAAGCGGACCTTGGTATTTCGCACCGCGAACGAGCGTCAAAATGTCGTACAGGACGCGTCGGCGCGCCTGCGCATGCTGCGCAGCGAAGTCACCAGGGAAGGATTTCGCATCCGTCGGGTCATTGATTTGCCGCTGCTTCGCTCGGAGCATCCAATGTTCGTGCTCGGCTGGACCATCATGCACGTCATCGACGATGCGAGCCCATTGTGGGCCGAGACGGCCGAATCCCTGGAGCGCTCCGAGGCGGCGTTCGTGCTCAGCGTGAGCGGCACCGACGAGACAACGGGTCAGACGCTGATGGCGCGCGGGGAATATTCCCACGCGGATATCCGCTGGAACTCAACCTTCCTCGACATTCTGCAGGAATCCGCGGACGGAGTGCTGCACATAGACTACCGCAAGTTTCACGATGTCGAGCCCTATGCCGAAGATGAACGGCGGCCTCAATACCCGGCATGATGCAAGGCGGCCACCCCGCCTGCGGCAACCAGACAATAGATACCGAAGAGGTACCAGCGGCCGCTCTCGAGCCATTGACTCAGCCACTTCAAGGCAAGGAGCCCCGCGATGAAAGCGACGAACGCCCCCAGCACACTCAGAAGCGCGAAAGACTCGAGGTCGCCGCCGGGACTTGCGTGTTCCATTCGGACCAGTCGAAGTGCCTCACGACCGACCACGGGCGGCGTGATGACGACCGCCAGCGCGAAGCTGAACGCCTCCGCACGCGATTTTGCGAGCCCCATCAGCATTCCAGTCGAAATGGTGGCGCCCGAACGCGACAGTCCGCGAAAAGGCAGGCAAAGGCCTTGTACCATTCCAATGACACCGGCCCGCTTTAACGTCAGGTCATTCGCGTCCGACGTTGCTCGTGAGGATCGACGGTTCTCCACGATGCCCGCAGCGAGGATGATGAGACCCGCCGCCGCCAAGGCCGGAGCAATGAATTCCAGATGAGCGAAAAGTTCCTCGATTTCCGCATGCGGCAACCCCCGCAGCACCGTGGCCTCGATGATTTTGATGATGACTTCGCCGACTACCGCGGTCAACGCGGTCGCCACAATCACACGGACGGCAAACGTCTTGAAGGTGCCGGCGCTTTGAAAGTAAGTGTCGCGCCACTGCCGCCAAAAATACGTGATGACGGCAAACATGGTGCCCGTATGGAGCATGACCAGAAGCAGTGTCATCGGCGGGGAAGACGGATCGAGGCCTAATAATTTCTCGGCAACGACGACGTGGGCGGAACTCGAGACCGGAAGGAGTTCAGCCAACCCCTGCACAACGCCCAAGATGATGATGTTCAGCAGTGACATCAGTGCATCTTAAGCGGAATCGCAGCAGACTCAATTCGCGGCGGCACCGGGTACACCGGTACAAATGGCATGGGGCAGTGTCGCGTCAGGCGCGTACACGCTCGGACGCGAGCCCGCGACTCGGTAGCAGTTCGCGTTGATCCAGACGATCCAGTCGCCGTTGGGGGTCTTGAATTCATCGCCTGTGTGGTGCGGCGCCCGAGTCCACCAATCGTCTTCCTTGGGCGCGCTCGAGATGGCGTCGTTGCGCGCCGGCTCATGGTTGCGAATCTCGAATGCCTGCAGCGCCCGGCGCGCTTCCGCCGCCCAATCGACACCCGACCCGGTACCCTCTGACGATGATGCCGGCGGCGGAGATATCGAGAGGGCCGGAGAGTGAATCACGGGCGGCGCGATCTTCATGGCCAATTCTGCGCTCAGTCGCCGGGCGGGAACGAACTCCGCGCGCACCTTGCGGGGATTGAGGGGCGGAAGGAAGATCAACTCGACCGAATGCTCGGAGACTGTGGGTCGACTGTCGGTTCGCGACGTCAGCAGCAGCGCCGCGAACAAAGCGACGTGAAGGGTCAACACGACGAGCAGAGTTACATACCGTCGTAGTCCCCAACTATCTGACTCGACCATGCGGAAGTATCGGCCCGTGTGAGGGAGAGTGCGCCTCTGATGGTGGACCGGCGGTGGCGGGTATGGTTCCTAATGCTTCACGCGGTGGCGATGATGCGCATGATGCGCCGCGCGATGGTGGTGGGCGGCGCGATGATGGTGGACCGCCCTGTGGGGCCGATCCGCCGCGAAAGAGGGTGTTGCCAAAAGCAGCACCACGGCTGCGATCAAATGAATTTTGTGCATTGCGCTTGAGAACTCTGACCGAGGGTGACAAATACTTCGTTCGTTGCCGGATAGCATGAAGCTTTCCGGGGAATCTAACAAGCAGGACCTGCGCGACTCAATACGCCGTCGCGATCATAAATGCGTTCAGTCCCGCGGTCGCCGTGCCGATCGGCGTCAGAGCACCATCGGTGCCGATCGCGTATTCCGACACGGTGCCCGGCAATGTCCCGTTGCCGATATTCACGACGTACGCATATTTGCCGAATGGATCGAAGGCGATCCACGCAGGCCCGGTGCCGGCCA
>Ga0209611_10010569_pt1 | contig 13550 bp, 3 predicted proteins | sample S1TSphgellanicum_3_FD_187693 | JGI IMG/M metagenome (GOLD analysis project Ga0209611, IMG submission 187693) | Host-associated microbial communities from peat moss isolated from Minnesota, USA - S1T2_Fc - Sphagnum magellanicum MG (SPAdes) (version 2) | ecosystem: Host-associated > Plants > Peat... | reverse complement strand
GCGATTATTCTATTAATGGCCATTAGTAGTTATTATATTGGTGGTTATTCATGGTTATTCTATTAATGGCTATTGGTGACTATTATATTAATGGTTATTGGTGGTTATTCTATTAATAACTACTAGTGGTTATTCTATTAATGGCTATTATTGGCTATTGTATTAATGGCTATTGGTGGTTATTATATTAATGACCACTGATGGCTATTCTATTAATGACCATTGTGGCTATTATATTAATGATTATTCGTTATTAATTTATTAATGACTATTGGTGACTATTCTATTAATGGTTATTCATGATTAATATATTAATGACTATTGGTGGCTATTTTATTAATGGTTAGTGGTGGCTATTGGTGGCTATTTTATTAATGGCTATTAATGGTTATTATATCAATGGCTATTGGTGATTATTCTATTAATGACTATTGGCGGTTATTTTATTAATGGCTATTGATGGTTATTCTATGAATGGCTATTGGTGGTTATTTTATTAATGGCTATTAGTGATTATTTCATTGTAAGCCATTAGTGGTTATTGATGAATATTTTATTAATGGTTATTAATGGTTATTGTATTACAAGTTATTGTTAGTTATTATATGTTATATTACAACTATTGGTGATTATTGTATTATAAATTATTATTTGATATTCTATGTTATAATATCATAAGCTATTGGTAGTTATTATATTTTAGGGTATTTAAAATTATTTTTCATAGGTTATTATTTTCTATTTTAAGTTATTTTTACCTTAGGTCATTATATTTTGTTTTAGATTATTTTTAAGTTATTATGCTTAAGATAAAATAATTTGTAATAACATAAAGTAAAATGACCTTGAATAATTTAAAGTATAATTTGAAATAACATATATTAATTTTTTTAAAACCCTAAAGTATAGCATAAAGTTAGTTGAATAATTTAATTTAAAATAATTTCAAAGCTTATAATAAACTAATTAAGATATTTTAAAATAAAATTACATATAATAATTTAAGGTACAATAATTTATAATATCGTATAATAACAGAAAATATAATTTAAAATAATTAAAATAACTTAAAATAATATAGGGTATATCATAAACTAGCATAGATAGAATATTTTTAAAAATATAAAAATAAACCTTTTTGTTATAATATATTATAATAATGAATTATGTTAATTAGTAATGAAACATGATGTCTACATAGTGATATTATAGTGAAATAACTTTCACTAGGTGAAATTAGTAAAATGCAATGAAGTTATTTCATTTTTAAGGTCCCATAATGATTTAAACTAGTAAATTACACCTCACTTTGGTAGTAGTGCATACTAACTTCCTTTCCTACCATAACCAACATGTTCCCCAAACTCCCCCTATGATGATTCTCCTTGGATTTCCCCCCACCCATGCATGCATGGATTGAACCTAATCTTTTCCTAGATTAGGTGCATTCTAATTTCTCCCCAAGCTCCACCTAACTAGCACTTAATTAGCCAATTCCCTACCTTCTAAGAGTCTAACTAAACTAGTTGATGTCCCTTTCCTAAATCTAGGGAATTGATAAGTAAACCTACCACCAATAAGTTATAGAACTTATCAGGCTACCCTTCTAGCCTAACTAAACCCTAGAAGGAGGTGGAATATACCTTTGAACAACAATTTCCCCTACTTTTGCATTTCGGAATCTTGATAATATTGTGGTAGTATTACTAATGTACATTGCATTCAAGTCTCAAAAATAACATTCCCACTTGTTTTTATATGTTAGAATTCTACCAAAAAGATTACCATGATACATAGGTCCCAAGTTCCTACAAAAACGTAAAATTACATAACACTTGGGCTCCATGTTGTTATGGATTACTAGTGATGATTTAATATCCATAAAAGACCTACAAAATTAAGGACTCATGATTCATTACCACAAAATAATGATTCAAAAGTTTGAAGTTTCAATTATCAAAATTGGTTTGTTGGGTAACTCACAAAAACACGAACAATATCACTAGAGAGTGACACCTAATGAAGTTCCCATCAAATATGTTATCTATTGTATTGCAACCAACAATAGATTCTACCATTGTAATAAGTGTAAGTCCTTTTACAATTGTAGCAATAATGCATACTTGCAAGAACTTTTGCTAGTGTAAACAAGGATTCATTTCCAAGACTCCTTTGAAAAAATAGTGATGTGTTTAACAACTAACCACCTAGGCCATTATGACCTACTTTGAAGTTATGTATTCCCACAAAAGGAAATTAATGATTGTCATGTACAAAAACCCACATTTTATCAACACAAAACATTTGACCAACATTTTAAGTATAATGTATCGACATAACCCATTACACATAAGAAATTGACTATGGTTCTATGTGTTATTATGCCACCAAGGCATCTAGTGGAATGTAATTAACTTCAATCCTTAACACTAGACAACTTGGAATCAAATGGTGACTTAGTTACATATTTATATCACCTTCTTTTTTGACCACACACTACTACAAAAGTGGGGTGTAGTTCATTAGCCTAAATCACTATGGGACCTTAAAAGTCAAATAAGTTCATTGCACTTTAATGATTTCACCTTGATTAAAGTTATTTCATTATAATATCATTATGTAAACATTATGTTTCACTATTAGTTGGCATAATTCATTATTATAATTTACTATGATAAATAGGTTTATTTTTATGTTGTTATTTTAAATATTTTATGTTGCTTTATGATATGTTTTATATTATTTTAAACTACCTTAATTATTCTAACTTATACCCTAAGTTATTATAAGTTATTATAGGTTATTATAAATTATTATACCGTAAATTATTATATGTTATTCTACCTTAAAGTATCATAGCTAGCTTATTATAAACTTTTTATTTTAAATTATTCAATTAACTTTAGGTTATTCAAAAACATTATACTTTATGTTATTATAAGTTATTTTATCCTAAATATAAAAATATAAAATAATTTAAAATAAAATATAATGACCTAAAGTAAAATAACCTAAAATAACCACCAATAACTATTAATAAAATAACCATCAATAATCACCGATAAGATAATTATCAATGGCTTATAATAGAATAACCACAATAACTTATGGTAATTTAGCCTAAAATAACCATTAATAACCATCAATAACCACCAATAGAATAACCATAATAGTTTATGGTAATATAGCCTAAAATAACCAATAATAGCATAAGGTGAAATATCTTTCAATAGCAAAAATAACCAACAATAGCAAAAAAAAGTTAAAAATAAGCATAACTAGTTATAAATAATGTAAGGTGAAATAATTTAAAACAAGGAAAAGTAGTCCTAAAATAGCTGAAAATAACCTAACATAGGTAGTATTAATATATTAATTAAAATCTTATCCATTTATCAAACATTTTTTTCTCCAAAAGAATGGTCATTGAAATGTTATTGAATAATGATATTTTTTAAAAAAATCAAATGATTTTACATTTTCAAAAGGAAATAAATGTAATTATGTACATTATTGAAAAAAATAATTAAATTTTAATCATTTCATTTGGACAAAATCTCAATAAGATATGAATTTTTAAAGTTTATATTTTTTATAATGTTTCAAATGAAGTATTTGATAAATAAAATGCAATGTAACACATTATCACAACAAGTGTTGTGACTTGATGGTAAATGTGTTTGTTTTATCGTAAAGGCAAAAGGATCAAATTTCACAAATGGTGTGTTTGTGATTAACAACGGTAAGTTGACATAATATTTTTCTATGTAGTTATCTAGAATAGGTGTCTATTTAGGTTGATTACATGGCCTATGTACATAGACTAGGTTAAAAACCTAACATAAGTAATGACATGTGTCAATAATTCATAGGTTGAAGATCATGAAATTATCAATAATATTAAATATTACATTAAATATTAAATAATTTAAATTTAATTGATTTCCATGATGCCTAGTTAATTAACTAACAAGTGCAATGGCTTGGTAAATTTGTATTTCATTAGAACTAGTGGACCAATTCACTATTTATAGCAACTGGTCCTTATTCACTTGGGGGTTGACTAGTTTCACCATGGTAAAAATGTTCAAATTCACGCAAAATCTAGTGACCCCACAGTGAACTAGAATGCATTTTGGTGTAGTGACATGACTATGTTTGTTTATTCATTTCATTTACTTCTATCCATCCACTTGTTTTATGAATTGAATAAATTTCATGTATGCAAAGGCCACACTATTGGAAAATAAACATATAATGCATTGTTGGTTCCCTTAAGTTCATGACTCAAATTGCGATGTTAAAATTTCTCTTATTTTCCTATTTAGTTGGGTTTATAAAAGTAGAAGGAAGTTGGCATCCTTGAAGACAAATTTTTCTTTCTTTTAAACCCTTTTCAAGTGTTTAATGATGAAATTCTTGCATAATAAGAAAACTAATTAGGTGGCATTAATTTACATACTTCCTTTTCCTTCATTCTCGAATTCATGTTTAGGTGAGACCTCTAAGTTTCACAAGCATTGGATGTAGAATAGGCATGGAAATTGGTGGTGGCATCAATGACTACTTTCTATAAATAACATTTACATGAAACAAATTAGGTTGGCACATGAAACATTATGTAATTCACATCAAGAAAAGTCTGACACTTGTGTTTTTGTGCACCTATTTTGGTTTTTATGGGTTTGCATGAAACCATGTAACATGTAGGGTTTTGTACATGTTTTTTTAATTTTGCAAAAGAACTTAACCATGTTCATTTCATTTATAGTAAATTGTGACTATTTTTATTCGGCTATAGTTCAACTACATAGTTCATGCATGGTTGAATGGTTCATTTTTGGCAAATAGATCAAATGGATAATAAATGATCAAATGGATGTGGTTATTAATTTAAAATTAAATATTTGAACTTTCATTGCCAAATGTTCACCCACCTATGAAACCTCTTAAACCTAGGTCAAAACCTATATCAAAAGTCACTGATGTCATTTTTCATGGTGGATGCCACTTGAAAATCCTAAAATAAAAAGCCCATAAAGTCCATATGAATGAAAGTCAATGTACATATTTTAAAAACATGTTCATTAAGCACGATGTTTTTGAAAAACAACAAAAAATCCATTTCAAAAGGACTTTTGAAAATTAAGTAATGTTGTCCCTTCAAAAGTCCATAACTACCATTAGGTTAAGGTTTTAAACATAAATATTTCACACCTAATTTTATATTTCATTCTTCAAAACATACTTAGTCACTATAAATATCTTGGAATGAGATTTAATTTGAATTCTTCAATTTATTAACAATCCAATCAACTTACAAGTCCATATTTTAAAATTTCAAGATCTCACTATTGATAATGAATATATTATTCTTAGAATACAATTATACATATGTTTTCATATTCATCATGTAAATGTATTGCCAATTTTCAATTGAAAATTTTAAAATTATGTTATTCACAATAAGTATTTAAACATAATGCACCCTCTAGAAATGACCTTTGTGACACCAAAAGTGAGCCACTCAACTATGCATTCACCCACCTTGGAAACTTTTTTTTAATCAGGTTTTTAAAGCTTTGCAACATTTGAGTGCTGCAAGGAGCCAAACTTGGCTTTTCATAACACCCAAGTGTTGCATTTTTTTTATTCATTTCAAATTTCCCAAGCTTGAACATTGTGAGGAGCCATGTTTTTTCTTTTTAAAACAACCATGTAGTGCAACATAAAATAACCTTGTTGCATTAGTTTGGCTCATTACAATGTACCAACACCATGCTTTTAAAATTTTCAAAAAAAGAAAAAGAAAAAAGTAAATACCTACGAGGTTTGAAAGCATGTGTGCTTCACAAGTTCACAAGGTTGATAAGCGTTTCCTTCAAGCTACCTTGGAACATAATTTGGTGATGGGAAGTGAACCTTGGAGGGCAACTTGGCAATTGTGATGGAAGGCGGAAAAGGGAAATAAGGGGAAAAGAGCAAGAAATAAAGGACTAATGGATGTTTAGGGAGGGTTCAAAGTATATAGATAGGAGATTGGTGTATGTAAAAGGGCATGGTGGATTATTCCAAGGTGGACCCACTTTTATGAAAACTGAAAATAATTCAAATTGCCCTCGAAATTGGTTCTCTAGATGGTGTAATATTCCAGGTTGTTAAGTCATGTGCTTTTCAATGGTGCATTCATGGGAAGATGTAAAATACCCTTTAACAAGCTATATAAAAATCTCAAATTTTTTTCGAAAAAGTAAAATAATTTGTGAACAATATTACATGGAACCTAATGCTTTTGTTGCAAAGTTTGACCATTGTAGCCTTAGTTAGAGATTAAATAAAACATGACACATCTTGCTTTCTACACCTAAAATTATGTTAATGGTATAATTATTTGCTTTCTTTTGGGAGGTCATGGGTTCAAATATGTTGTCAAACTAAAAAACATGTGGCATAAAAAAATCATTTTTTTGTTGTGCATGTAGAACATGTAGAACTACATGACTTTTCATGGGGCACACAAAAAGACGAGCTTGTGCAAAGTCCATGCAAAGGCAAACAAAATTTAGCCCATTAGGGGGTGTTTAAAGTCTCACACATTTGTGTGTGTTTTGTCTCCACTATTTTGTCCTTTTGTAAATAATTTTTTGAAATTACTTTGGGCATTCAATTGGTAATAGGTTTATAATAAATTTTCATTTCCATTAGATAATATGGAAAACTTGGTTTAATGCATTGTCAAAGGTTTACATCAAGTTAGCCCTTAGAGATTGGCGTGGTTTAAAAATCTCCAACATAGCAATTTACAAAACTCCCAAGAAAATTCTAACACTATGTATTTACTTGGGATTCCCATCTATCAATGATGATTAGAGATATATTATATATTGTGGTTGTTAAACACGTGAATATGTCATTTCCACCAAAGAATGTGGAAATTTAATTTAATAGATACTAGTAATTCAAAAAAGACTTTTGACCCTTTCTTGGAGTTTCGTGGAGGCAAGCTACTGCATGAGCTTAGAGCTTGAGCCTAGAGTTTAGAGATGGAACTTGGGATGGTAAAATGTCTTTTCCCTTATACACATGCAAATAAAGCCCAAGAATTTAACTACAAAATGAATCTTGGACCACTAAACTTAAAAGCAAACATAAGGATGAATGTTTTGTTCTATCATTAAATTTTTATGGATAAATTATTTCCGTAATTTTAATTAACTAGAGGTTCATGAAACACAATCTAATTCTATATGATATAAATTTTTTTGAATAAAAATTAATTTTAAAAAATATTTTAATTTTAATTTTTTTCATGCAAACTAACCAAGTGTTGTTGATGACAATGAGCTTTTTCCTCTCCCTCTAAAGGTGCCACAACTTTTTTCAAGCCTATTTATAAGTGTCATTGGTAACATTGGGGTCTTTTTTTTTTTCATTCTTCATCAAAGGTGCCATGATTTTCTTCAAATTTAACCAGTGATGTTATTGACAACAATGGGTTTTGAATGATTTAAATAATTTAAAACTACATAATGTTATTGGTGATAATGGGTTTTTGAAATAAACTAAAATTTAGTTTTAGGCACCTTACACAACTACACATTTTAAGTTTTGTGACTTGCCTTTACAACTACATATTAGTCAAAAAAGACATACGCAACTAGTGATTAGTGAGTTGTTAAACTCATGTCGTTTCACCCCTTTAGTCGCAAGGGACATTCAGTTGCAAAGCCTAGTCATTTTGTCAACTAGGATTATTATATTTATATATTTCAATGAAATTCCATGTCATCATTAACTTTGGTATGATGTGTAAAGTGCATGTCATATCAATTTAGTCATTTTATTTGACTAAATGTTACAAAAAACACCTTGATGGGTGGATGACATGTGTAAAAAAACATCGTTATGAATAATTGCATATGATAAAAAATCAACCTAGTTTAACCCATGTAGCTAACATAGCTAAAAGTTAACCTAATTAAGTTAACTACTTATAATAGGTAACCTAAGCAACTAACTTGGGCTAAATGGCCTAGATTAAAAACAAATGTCAGACTCCTAACCCATGAAGCCTAAATTAAGTTACTTAACCTAAGCCAAGTGGCCTAGGTATCATAGGTTCTAAAAGTGAAGACTTGAACCCCTCAGTTTCATTTTGGGTTTAAGTCTTCATCCATTGCACTACCACATTTTTTTCTTCAAATTATATTTATCATAAACTTATAAAGCTCAAAGTTTTTAGCTTTGAATTAATCTTGGCCACCCTAAGTTGACTTAGGTCAACCTACCTATTACTTACCAACTTAGCCTAGACTTAAACCTCCCTAGGTTAACTTAAGATGAATTAACTAGTTTATAAACCTATTTACTAACCTAACCTAGGTTAACCTAGACATTTTTAGGCTAAAAGAAAAACCTAGAATAATTATGTCACATTTAATTGCACAATTTTGAGGTGGTTACAAACTTGACAAATTATCTTGTAATGAGGTTACCTAGGTTAACCTAGTAATAGGGTAACCTATTCTAAGTATATTTAAACATAGTAGATGTAGTAAATTTCTTATGTCTAATTAAGTAACTTACAAGGTAGCCTATATTATGAAGTAGGTTTCTACTAAGTAACCTACAAATATAGGTTAACTTAATAGGTATGTGAACCTATGTTAGTGTGTTAGTAGTTAAAAAATAAGGAGTTATGTGTCACCTTTTTCAAAACAACTTTTAATATTGTAATCATAATTATAAGTTAACAATAAATTGTTTGGTACACATACATGTGCATGTGAATTCATAACTTCGAAAACTTCATGGCACCAAAAAAAAATGACATGCCATAACAAATATTGGTGCCATAAATTCAAGACACACAAAAACTTATGGTGTCACAAAAATCATGGATTGCCATGAAAATTTGTGATGCCTTGTTGTCAAATGGAATGCCATGTCATTATCACATGGAAGAGCAAATCATTATTAATCGCAAAGGACAACAATAGTTTCAACTAGTTAATAAATGAGATTAATTCATCAAGTCAATGACATGAATCATAATTTGAAATTAATTCACAAATCATGAAATGTTGCAATTACTAGTCAACCTTGTTGCCATGTGGCATGCCATGTCAACATCACACAACCATAAATTGTTATTATTCACCAAAAGTTGCAAGAATAAATGGAATCTTGTTATTATTTAATTTTAGAGGATTAAAATTACATTAAAATACATTTTTGAAAATTTGACATTTGTGTAAAAACCATTAAGTCGTGATATATTCCATAATGCCACATGGCACCACAATGTCCTTTACAACTACATAGTCATTATGAACTTGAAGTTACAATTGTAGTAAAACAAAACAATAGTCGTTTTATTGACCAATTGTAAAACCCAAGATGTGTTGTTGTGTTAATTAACTTTCTTTAGACAATCTACTATCATAGATGATTATGGAGTTTTAAAAAAAATTCTTCATGAAGAATGCCATGACGTTTTTCAAATTTAACCAATTTCTTAACAACAATGCGTTTTTAATGTTTTAGATATCTTTAAACCACGTAATGTCATTAATGATAATGGGTTTTTCAAATAAACAAAAATTCAGTTTTAGGCACCTTAATTAGTTTTCTTTAAACAACCTACTATCATAGATGACAATAGGTTTTTTTTATAATAATTAGTTATTTTCAATACACCCCAATTTTCCATGGAGTAAATATATATAATGTTGTTGACAACAATTGGATTGGGGTGGGGGGGGGGGGACACTCATTCCATGATAATATTCCTTGAATTGCTTAACATTGTTCATGATTTTTTTAACAAAATTTTAAAAATTATTTTGGTCCCATCATCATATTTTTCCCTACTATCATAATTTCATTATCCATCATTATTAAATGACATTCAAGTTTGAGATATTAATATTTGGACTACAAATGAGGATGAATGTAAATAATTTTGAATTTATTTATCTTCCAATCATGGATGCAATTCATCCAATGATATTTATTAATCTAGTGGATTAAATCACATTAAGCTTGAAATTCCCAGCTCAAAGCTCCAAGCTTGGGCTTTATGCTCATGCATGAGCCATCCTCAAGTTTTGTGGTGTTAGATGGGGGAGAAACTAAACAGGCCCCATCCAATTCTATTTGATGTTCATTTTGGGGTGTTTTTTGTGCCTTTTTTTACCTACATAAAATTGCACAATTTTCGATGTGTTTGATTAGATGGTTTTACTTTTTGTAATACATTATATCCATGTGTGTGTGTTACGTGGGACCCACATGTTATGTTGTCCTTTAACAATTCAAAATCCATGATCTCATAATAAAAAGACAAGATTCTTACTAGTAGCTCACTTTTAGGTATAGAAAAAGAGCCATGTTGTTTTTTACTTATGAGATTCCAAAAGGTTAAAAGTCTTTATACGTATTTTTCACTCATTAGATTGATTCCAGAATTTTATGATATGTACATAATGTATTCACAATACCATTTTATAAAAAAAAATTCTATTTATTATTATTATTATTTACAATCCAAAGTTCAAAAAATTAAATTGTGGTTAAGACTACTTTGGGTACATGTTAGTATGATTGCACCTAGGTACTTGAATTTGATCCTTCAGGGGAAACACCTTGGTCAATCTAAAAGGTAAAACTTCCATTGTTGATGTCACAACCTTTTGTACTTTACAATTGTGTGCAAAACTTGTTCTCGTGGGCCTTCCTTTGTTTCTAGGCATACACCCTCTAATTACCACCTTAGGGTGTTATGATCTTTAATTATGGAGGCCTAGAATAGGCTTTTCCTTTCAACGATTTGGTAGGTGTAAGCTTACCAAGCTTCTATGGCAATGTAATTAGGTTAATGGGATAGCTAGGTCAATAGGGTAGCCAAAAAGCTTTGTAGAAAGATTTTGTCAAAAGAATAATCTTTAGGTTAACTCAAGAAAATATAAAAACTTTGTCAAAAAGTAGAGACTTCGCCAATAGGCATAAGCTTAGCCATGAAGCAATAGAGATTTTTCCAAGAGATATAGATTTAGCTTAAGATAGAAATTTTGTCAACATGTAAAGGTTTAACCATCAAAATTTGGAGTTTTACCAAGAGGTATAAGTTTAGCTAAAAAGAATTAATTTTTTTTCCAAATGATAGAAGTTTAAACAAGAATAGAAATAGGTTTCATTAAGAGATATTAAAAGTTTTGCCAAGAAGTACTAGAAATTTAGCAAGAAAAATTAAATAATTTTCCAATTGGTAAAGGTTTAGCCAAGAATAAATAGAAGTTTTGCCAACATGTAACAATTTTGTCAAGATGAAGGTTTTGTTAAGAGGCAAAGGTTTAACCAATAACAATTAAAAGTTTTACCAAGAGGAAAAAGTTTAACCAAGAAATTTTATAAGTTTTGTTGAAAGGTAAAAGTTCCGCTATGAAAAAATAGAAGTTTTGCCATCATGTAAAAGTTTAGTTAAAAAAATATAGAGATTTTGTCAACATGTAAACATTTACCCATGAAAAGATGAAAGATTTGATAAGAGGAATAGGTTTAGTCAAAAGAGTTAAAAGTCTTGCCAAGAAATAAAGATTTTAGCCAAAAAAAGATAGAGGTTTTGCTAAGAGATAAAAGTTTAGCTTAAAAAAATGCAAAGGTTTTTGCCAAGAAAGAGGTTTAGCCATGAAAAAATAAAGCTTTTGCCAAAAAAGAAGTTTAGCCATGCAAAGAGAGACAGTACATAGGTAGTAGGGGGTCAGTAAGTAAGGCCGAGACGTAGGTCAATAATGTAGCCATGTTGGAGGGTGGTGTGGTCAAGGTTGGGGAAAAAACACCCAACCCAAGAAGAGGTCAAAGGTCAACAGCCAAGGAAGGCTGACTGTGGTGCGGTGTTGGTTAACGCAGGGTCAGAAACTGGATGAAGAAACAGAGCCCATCCTATGGACAGAGCGGGCCAACAGGTGCACTGACAGGTGCTGGTTCACTCTGGCCCTATCACCAGGTACCTAGACGCTCAGTTTAAAAATTTGAATTTTCATTGCAGAACAGGAACTGTGAACCAGCAAAAAACTGGAATTAGATTCGTCAAAACTTTCAGCTAGAACCAGACCCAGAACCAGAACCAGCCCCAAAACCTGGTTTATCTAGGTTTCCAGTTCTGAAATTTTAAAAATTTGAAATATTATTTATATTATTTTATATTATTTTTTCTGTCTAGGGTTAGACATGCTCTTAGTTTGAGGGGGAAAAAAAAAGTTTTGATTAATAACAGGGATTTTTTTTTGAATAATAATTTGGGGGTGGGGTGGGCATTAGGCATGTAGTTCTTATTTTTGGAACATGTTTCAAGTATGAGATTTTATTATTATTATTATTATGTGGTGGGTTTAGGTATATAATTGATATAGGTGGTCACATTTTATTGGTGGTACAATGCTAGTAACAAGAAAAAAAATTCAGTTTTGGGCTATGTGTAGGTAGGTAGAACTGGATCTGGTTTGGAACCAAACCTGCATGTCATTTTTTAAAAAAAGAACCCGGAAGTGGGGGTCTTGAAATATAAAGAACCAGGTCTAGAACTGGACTGGATGTTCTATCACATTTTAAAAAATCCTTGAACCAGAACCAGAAGGTTCTTCAATTTTTAAAAAAACACATGGAACCAAGAACCAGAGGTTCTCTTGGAAAGTGAGAACTGGCCAACACTGGTTCATAACTAATTGATAACTCATTCACCATACAATTTGACCGCCATGAAAAAACCATTGGACATCATGAATTATTTAGGGTACCCAATTGAGAACCATAATCAAATTCATAAATTGACATTGACCTGAAACTAGGCCAGGCATCTAAGAGTTTTTTATAAGAAAAACTGTCTAGAACTTGGGCTCATTCAAGAAAAACCTGATTCCCCCAACTTATAGTCATAAACATCAAAATGTTAATTCTAGAACTATAGGGAATAAGGGATGCAAAATATCCCCCCTAACAAGCTCTCTGTCCATGTGTAAGGACATTATCTTATGTCAGGGCAGTGTCATAAGAATAGAAAGAGGTGTGCGTCACCCCCGCAGAGCCTGACCTGGTGTATTACATATAGTAAAGGACGTCGTGAAGCATCATTTCATCCATCTGTCCTGTCATCCATCCGTCCATCTGTCTGATCATCCATCTGTCCTGTCATGGTCTGTTTACTTCGACGGGGCGGAGAAAGAGTGGAATATGGATGCGATGTGATGGAGAAAGCAATAGGAAGAGATGGTGCAAACATCAAGATTTTCAGCGGCCAGGGTCCGATGGATACATGCGAAATGTTGTATATAAAGAGGTTTTGGAAATGTAGTTTGTAATTGTAATTTTGTAATATGTGCTGTCAAATACACACACCTGTGCATTAGGCACGGGGTTCAAACTAGTCAAGTATTAACACACAAGTTGATTCCTGGAACCCCGCCCTGTTTACAACTTGAGCCCACACCTGGGCTCCTTCCACATGCATGCAAGGTAGTTGAAGTGAACCCAGTTTCCCCCCCCCCCCCCCC
>Ga0209611_10010567_pt1 | contig 13555 bp, 12 predicted proteins | sample S1TSphgellanicum_3_FD_187693 | JGI IMG/M metagenome (GOLD analysis project Ga0209611, IMG submission 187693) | Host-associated microbial communities from peat moss isolated from Minnesota, USA - S1T2_Fc - Sphagnum magellanicum MG (SPAdes) (version 2) | ecosystem: Host-associated > Plants > Peat... | reverse complement strand
AGACGATGAAGAAAGTGGTTTGCAGCCCACCAGCCATGGCTTGGATGATGTTTGGGAGGAGGATGCTAGTGATATGTATGATGCTCGGGAGGAGCTTTCAAGGTCAATGGTAGCTTGAACAATCTACCTTTGTTTCTGCAAGATCTTCAGAATAAGCTTCAGAATATCACTTTTGTAAGGAGTCAGAGATTACAGATTAGAAGCATCAGTTCTAATGTGCAACAGATGTGGAGCAGCAAAGAGGATCACTGATGAATACCCTTTACAAGGTGAGTGCTAGCAAGCAGAAGGAGCAATTATTGATTTCATCATCAATTGTTGAGTCACTGGTCATACAATTCTCAGTAGCAAAAATGAGAGATGGCTGAAGATGAACATGTGGCTGGAGATGTGTGAGTTCTTGTCTGAGTACTCAGTCATGTGTAGAGGGACAGGCACTGCCAGCTTTTATGCTGGATTGTAAATTGTAATTGGAATTTGAAGTCATGGACCAAATTGATGGTTTAATACGGTCCACAACTGTAGTATCTCTATCTCCTTGTAATCACATTAGAAGTGGCACTATCACTGCACTTCATTCAAGATTATAATATTAAACAACTGGACCTGAAGATCCTACTGGACCACTCAGTAGCTTGGTGAGTAATACCCAAGATTCAAATTCATTCTTGTTGAACCAAGAACCATTTGTAGTACAGATTTATCTCTATCTCCTAATTCAAGTATGGTCTAGTCAAGCACAACCCCATCAACAACCATCCAAAGGTTCCAAAATGCTTCTTCGTAGCTCTCCAGTGCCAACCTCCTTCCATCTCTACCTTAAACAGGTTTGATCCATCCAACACCTCTAGGGACAACAATGTATAGCATATGGGTATGTAGCATTTGAGGGCATTCCTGGATTTAAGGCCTTGTGGATGAGGGCAATGAGCTTAAGGCCACATGGAGCATAGAGAAGATGAATGCATAGAGAAGATGCTACCCTTATGTTGTTGCATAAAGAACAACCAATGTATCTAATCAAATATGCAAACTTGTCTCATCATGCGGATGCATTATGTCATGGAAGATTAATCAATATGCAGGCCCGTTTCATCATGAGGATGTATTATGTCATGGAAGATTTCTTACATGATGGAAGCTGTCTTGTGCAATAGATATTATGCCTGACAATGGCTCATAAAATACAAAAGAAAATATCAGTTGGGTGTTTACACTACACAAATGCAATTTCATTGAAAGCTTTCAGTATCTCTAATCCATATTTCTATATCCTCACTGGCAGAACAAAACTGCCAACAGCTCGTGCATACCATCATTCTTGGAGAAGGAAGAACATGGGGAAAACCCATACACATCTGGATTCCGGCATCTCTTTCAAAACAATTAATGTTCTCAAATTCCTTGCCTCCTTCTAGTGGAGGGCAGGCTCCTGTCCCAAAACAAGACTCAACTGCCATGTATGCCTGATCAGGCACAAAGCGTAGACAAATAATCACATGATCAAGTCAAAGAGTAAAGCTCTAAAAGAAGGAGCAAACACCATCGCTTCCATTCAAAAAAGAGGTACAAGTTGAGTGTGCCATGGTGAAGAAGCCCACAAGATATTACTTTCTTTGCTTAGAAGAAAAGACCAAGACCAAGTTACAATCTATTTGCAATGCACCCATTCATTCGACTTTCACGTCACGATATACACATAATTACTCCCTCCCTGAAAGATTCCCTACGGCAGCGGCTGCGGCAGGAAAGATTTCCGAATCCGCCTATATGCATCCACGACATACAATCTGGTTTTTCCGCGTGTGCTCATTCCAAAGCATGATGATCCATGGTGATACAAAAAACTATCCTAATCCACTCTTTGGCAGGGCACAGGATCAACAGAGTTGGTGCAAAGCGCTAAAGACTAGAAGCGGCTTTCGTCTAGCAGCCTTTTCCATTTCTACGAGTTCAGTTTGACCTCTCCATTCCAGGAACAGATTCTTCTCAAGAAGGAAGCCAGCCCTGGAAGGCGTCCTACAGCTCACTCACGATCAAGTTGCAAGCTTTGCACAACACTATCAATGGATCGATGTACACGAGACAATCGGTTGATCGATCTGCCCGAGGCAATCGATCGATCTACACAAGGCAAGTATATTCTACAAGCTGCTGCTACTGGGCAGTGGCTTGATCTTGGACGTTGGCTCTGTGTCGCTTGGCAGTGGACGTAGCCCTTTGCTTCACCAAAGCGGCGAAGTTTTCCCACGGCAACTCCGGGGGGATGGGGTGGTTGCGTAACTGGTGTGGCGAATCCTCGAAATTGTACGGGATTTTCTTTTTTGTATAGAAAATGCCAGCATCATACGCTCTCGCCGCTTCCTGCGGCGTCTCGTAAGTCCCCAACCATATCTTTCGCTTGTGCGATGTGGGTCGAATCTCCGTCACCCACTTGTTAAGCTCCGGCCTGTGCCTCACGCCTCGGAATTGCGCCGTGGACCTGTCTACACTTCCTCCATTATTGCTGCCTCCAGTACAGCTACTGCCGGAAGAAGCGCACTCGTCTGTGTCCCATGCAGGAGGAGGCTCCTTATTCAAATCGATGTTCCGCAACTTGTAGTTTATCTCCAGTACCGAAGAACCACGTAGACGCATTCCCTCTGGCCTCCTTTTCTCCTTGTACGATTTCCCTCCACTTAACCTTCCCGATCACCAAAAGCACTGAATCCACCCAAACTCCACCCAAACTATCAAACCCCAATCAAACATCGAAGCTACTCTCCAAGGTCCCGTTTTTCAGTTCTTGGCCGCTCCCTCCCTTTCCCTCTCTCTTTCCAAAAACTCTCGATCGATCGATCCAGTTAACACAATCAAGTCTCTTGTTCTTTCTTCCTTCTTGCAGCCAATCTCTCTCTTCAAACCATCTGTCTCTCTCTCTGTATCTCTCTGTATCTTCTTCCTCTTGACTTGCACGATTTGGGTCTCAGGCAGGAATAGCTTCCAAAATCTTCTCCTACAAGTTCTCCCCGTTCTCCTGGAGGGTTTGCTCTCTGGTTTGTGTGTGTGTGTGTGTGTGTGTCTCTCTCTCTCTCTGCAGACGGACAGGGAGAGAGCGAGGAGCATGACAAGGCAGGCAGAGCAAGCAACAGAAGAGGAAGAGGCGGTGCCCAGTGCCGTTCGTTCGTCTCTTGGTTGACTTGTGCTTTCACGTGTCGGTACTTGGTAGAGATGGGTGTGTTTTACAAATTTTTTAATTTCCACTCTGACATGTATGTAGCCAAATTTGGCTAAGTCCTCTTGCGGATAAGAATCGTCGGCCACACCACCTACCTCACAAATTTGAGAACAAAAAACCTACTCGGGAGCAATGCTTTTTTTTCCCCACTAATTTTGTCCTTTTTGGGACCCAAAAGCTTGGGAGAATTTTGGAACTCTTTGTTTTTCTAGTGTAAATTCAATTAATTTTAATCTTCTTTTGGGGAAAACATTTGCCAAATTTTTTATATCCAAAATTTGAGAACAACAAAATCCCTGAAGGAGATCCTGGCATTTTCCCCACTGGCTTACTATAATAATAGTAGCAGGAATAGTAATAAATGAGTTGGGATTTCTTGGTACAAGCTGTGGATAGAATGTGCACTCTAGGATGTCTTCTCTAATACATAACCGGATCGACACCCTTATTGGATATGAGCTCATGCGTTACAGATAATAACCCCTGACCTTCATTTCTACTCACTATTGCGCACAAGGTACCACCATCTGCTCTCATTAACCCAATGATACTGTAATCCTATCACTTCTTGGATGAAAGTGTAGCCACTCTGTCCATGAATGAAAAGAGGCTGTTTCAATTTTTATTATTTCCGGTTTTGTTCCTTAACTGGCGGCCTTTTGCTGCTTACCTATTCCATAATGTTTCAAACAAAAGCAGGAGAGATATTCAAACAAGCAAAAGCTCCCTCATGCTCATAACATATTAGTAACCGGTGTCTATGTCTTATTCAGGCATTTTACAAGCATTTCCTTTGGTGGGATAGGCAAGCATCTGTTGGCTTCATTTTTGGTGTTTTCAGTGTCCATTTTATTGTGAATCAATTACTTGAGAAAGGTGTTTGAAATGTGAATCACTTAAAATCCCTTTGCCACTTGATGGAACTATAGCTCACCTTAAGGGGCTCATCACATTCCTGGGTGGAACCACACCTACCAGGCCTTCTTCATTGTATTCATATGGATGTCTTTCACAAATGGCAATATACCCTTGTTGCCTCAGCCCTGTTTCTTGGAAAGTTATCATGCAAATGGAGCTGGAGTACAATCTGTCTATGAAGGTTGCTTGTTTGGTTGTTTGCTTTGCATTTTATTTTTTTGGTTTGCCACACTAAGATCTCCTAAACCACAGCATCTCTTGTCGCACTCTAGGTATGGTTGCAAAGCTCTCCATGAATATGGAGTTGGTTTCATAATATTTTGACCTATGGTGAAGAAATTATTGAGTATTGGAAAAAAATCATTGAAAAATCATTTAAATCAAAACTAAAAATTACAGAGGAATTTGGGCAGGCTCTTGAAATTGTGAGTAGGATATAATGGAGGCAATTTGAAAAAAAATAGACTTATGGTGATGAAGACATTGAATTTTGAGTCATTTTTTCATCATAAATTTAATTAAATTACAAAAAATGGATTTGGAAAGAAAAATTAGTTGGGTAAACAGTTCACACACTTGGGCCAATGGTACATGCTACAGGGGTATGTGCGAAGTAACAATTACTGTTTAGGCCTAGGAGATAGGGAATCATTTTCTCCCAACAACACTGGAAACATCTCACAACAACTGTAAAAAGAGGGGCCGGGTGGCCAGGTGAAGTAGGGGGTCAAACAAGCATTTTTGTTGTACTCCAAGATTTGGGAAGGGTCAGGATGGGGTTTAGGAACATATTTAAACCAGAAGAACTTTAGGGTTAGGGTGAAGCCCCCGGGTATCACAAGAAAAATATAATGACTTGGGCATTTCAAAAAATGGAATGGCTGGTGTTTCATTTTCCAAAATGCCCTATGAGTTCTTCTGCTTGGTAAGTGTTCCTCCAAATACATCACAAATCTTATTGGCGGCTTTGACAATTTATGCACAAGAGTCTACCGAGTGTTTAAAACCCTTGTCAAGTACCAAGCTAGTCAAGTTGGTCCACTTTAGAAAAATGGCAGCCATGCAGCAGGGCTTGGAAGGGCTGCTTTGGGAGAGGGAAGGAAAGATTAGGAAAGCCGAAAAGGGGCAAAGAGGAAAAGTAAATGATGATGATGATGAAAAGTGAAGGATGGGAACAGAAAAAGAAAAGAAGAAAGGGTGTCATATGTAAGGCATTTGACAAGAGAGCTGAAAATGAACCTCAATAGTGAACTATAGAAACCAATGAAACATTCTTTGTGGATGAAATTGATCAAAATGATGCAATTGGCCATATAGATTAGATGCAAGCATATTGATGAAATTAACCTTTTGAATGAAACTATTGAAACTACCCATGCAATTTAAACTTTAAAATAATTCAGAGTGAAATAACATATAATAATTTAGAATAACCTAGGGTGATTAGATTAAAATAATAAAATATAATCAAAGGTAGAATCTTGAAAAAATCATTTTCATTTTATTCCAAATGGCGTGCGAAAATATAGGATACAATTTATCAACTATATATATATATAATTTACTTCACTATAAACATGGTGTTTATTATTCAATATGAAAAAATATTTATAATATACCTAAAACATATTTTAAATATGTCTTTATTTCATAACAAACAAAAATAATAATTTTAATCTCAAGTGCTACCTAATATATATAAAGAGTGACCTTCCTTTGGGGTCTAGAATAACTTTGAATAACTTAGGGTGGAATAGCTTAAAATAATTTGGAATAGCCCAAGGTAGGTTTAAGGGTTTGTGCGCACCATGAAAATTTGTTGATACAATGCAAGAAGGTGAAGGCAATGAGCAAAGCGGAATGATGGTGTGAGGATTGTGGAGCTCCTCCATTACTAAGAACTTTTGAACTCCATTCGAACTTAGAAGGTTTGATATGTTGGTGGTTTGCAAGGTTCGAAATAGGTTCAAAATAAAGAAGACATTGAGCTAGATGGTGATAGTGCCCTAGGCATATATGAAGATGCACCTATTATTGCATATATGCAAGTAGGTGAAGTCCCAATTGGATTAACACCCAAAGAATGTGATTAGGTTGTGCATAGGGCCAAAAGGTTTTTATGGAAGACAAGTTTTTTTTATGACTATGGAATGATGGACAAGTGTTGGTAATGCCTTGTTCGAAGTTTTGTGAAGACCTTGTATGGCATGTTCATGAGGATTTCAACCATTTTGGGGTTTGAAAAACTTATAGTATTTTATAGTCACAATATTGATGGTATGAAATGCAATTGTAGGCTCAATAATTGGTTTCTCAATGTCTGATGTGTGATCCAATTTGAACATCATTCAATGTACCTACACCTTATTTACACCCATTGCCCATCATGGGGCTATAGTATTAGTGGACTTTGGATTTTGTCAACTCCCTAAATGTGATAGTATGACATAACTAATATGTCTTGGTTATGATCGAACATTTCTCCAGGTGGTTGGAATTGGTGCCATTATTGGGTCGTAATAGTGAAGAAACAACATATGCATTTATGGATATGGTGCTTAATAGGTTTCATGTTTTAGCTAAAATATTCATTGACCAAGGTACAAATGTTAAGGCCATTCAATAATATCCCAAGTTTTGTATCAAAGGAAATAAAAGCAAAGTTGAAATATGTTCTTTGCAAAAAAAATCCATATCAAAAAAGTAATAGACAACAAATCTCCCCTTCTCCCCTTGAACATCACCCTTGCTGTCCTAAGTAAATAAAAGGTAGGATAACTTGGTCTTAAACATTGATTTCACCAAAATTGAATAAAAGTCCCTAAAATCTTCTTTCAATTAATAAAAAATCTTATCCCATTTCTAGAAACCGAATTTGAAACCTGAGTCAAATAACTAATTTATCAGTTTTAAAAATACACATTCACAAAATAACATTACATTTTTGGTAAAAGAAATCATTTTGGTACAAAAAGTTAGATCGATTAAAAAGGTTTTCAGAAAAAAGATTTTTCCTAGAGTTTATTTTAGCTTTTCACAACAAAATTTGCTGGGGAATTTTAAGAATTGTGTGAGAATACATTAATAGATATTTGTACAACTTCATAATACCCTCTTTCTGTAAACAAATTAGTTGAATGAATGGTGAAAATGATGAAAGGTTTAGATAAGTATGGATTTCAAAATATGACACTATAATCATTCAACTTCAAATGTTTTCAGATTTTTTTGTCAAGGCACAAGCTTGATGTTCATTATGATTTGTAACAACTTTTGAAGCTTGTTGGATTCTATAGGTCCTTTTTGTTTACAATGAGCTTTAGGATTTTGAATTTGAAGTTTGAGTTTGAATTTGAGTTTAAACTCTAAATTTAAAGTTTGAATCCAAGTTATAAATTTCAACTTATGGAATTGAGGTTTGAATTTGTTTGAAGTTTGAGTTTGATGTTCAAGTTTGAATTCTAAATTTGAGTTTAAGTCTTAGTCTAAATGTGAGTTTGAACTTTAAATTTGAAGTCTAAATATAAGCTTTAAATTTAAGCTTTTGGAGTTGAGGTTTTGGAATTAGGTTTGAATTTCTTGAGTTTAGTTTGAAGTTTAAGTTTGAGGTTTGAATTTATGTCTAAATCTAAGCTCTTAAACTAAAATTGAAATGTAAACATTGAATTTGAACTTCTAGAATTGAAGTTTTGGAATTAGGTCTAAATTTCTTAAGTTGAATTCAAAACTTAAATTTGAGGTCTAAGTTTGAATCTAGAATTTGAATTTAAACACTAAATCTGAAATTTTGGAGTTGAGGTTTTGGAATGAAATTTGATTTCTTTTAATTGAGTTTGAACAATTGCTAGATTTTTCATAGTCATTGATATTACATGCCAAAACAATGTTGCTTGCTTCTCACATGCTTTAAGCCACATTTTTAGGTCATCTAAATGCATTACTGCCATGGCATCATGTTGGGTTGAGGTTTGAGATCACAACCAAAATAATAAATATGGTGGAAATGAAGCAAGAGAGGCCTATCAATTGAACCTATACCCCGTAGCTAACCATGGTAGTTAGGCATCCCAATTTGCAAATCCTCAAATCATTGCACCATGCAACATGCATAATCAAAATTCAAGTTCCTAAATTCCAAATCAAACCTTCAAGTTACAAACATAATTGTAACATTTTGTACATTATCATTGTTGCATTCCAAACTTCAAGCAAAGCAAAACTAAAGGCTTTAAAGGACTAAACCTTGAGGCTTGCCACTTGAACATCAAACCCTAAGTTCAAACGTTCATAAATCATAACTTCACATTCACTACTCTTGGAGAATGGAAAAGGTTTTAGAAATTGTACATTTTGATTCATGAGGTGAAACGAACCTCCATTGTTGTAGATAGCTTTGGTGACCAATGACAACATGCCAATGTGTGTAAGGAACTTTAACAAATTAAAAGTTGAAATCATTAAAATTGAAGGCTCCTCCATCTCAAGTTGATTTGTGAATGTGATGAAATAGTGGTCAAGATCAAAGGAAATGACCTCTTTCATGATCAATTTCAAAAATAGCAAACCCTAACCCATGATTCTTTTTAAAATTTATTTTGTACATACCAATATAACTCACCATCAACAAACCTCCTCAATACCTTCAATGTTTATATTTGATTATAGGCAACAAATGTCGATAGCTTTTCAATGTGCCTAAGTCATTGTGATTTTTCAGTGGGTTTTCATGTTTAGTCATAGTTCTTCATCTCTTCCACACATACCGACTAGTGCACCTCCATCACTAATTGATTTGTGGCGAAGGTTGTTTTTTTAGCATTAGATCTTCTATTTCATTACTACTATTTTTATTGTTTTGGTTTTTTTCTTATGTGTTTACATTTGTTTCGACATGCCTTGTTCTTTTTGTGGATGCATTTCCATCCTTGTTTATATATATAAGGTAGAGAGGCTGGTCATAGTACATTTAAAAACACAAAGGAACTTGGCGATTTCATGTGATCTCAGTTGCCTTTAAGGTCGAAAGATGGATTATAAAGGAGGTGTGGGTGTACCTAATATGGCTTAGATCATGCAATTTGGACTTCATATGAAAAAGTTATGAGCTCTACAAGGTCTCAACCTCATTGCCAAAAACAAAAAAAATCATCAAACATTAGGCCTACCTATGTTCAAACATTGCATATCCTATCAATGAACATTGTAACACTAACATTTGTCACAAATCCTACTTATCATCAAACATTAACACAAGCAAATCAATCACATATGTTGAAATTTTCGTGCACTTGTATTCAAGGGCCAAGATCAAAACTTGAAATAGGGCAAAAATGTGTTTGGTGATCAAACCCTAATGGTTTGTTAAACTGTCACTAACCCACCACTTTCCCACGTAGTGCCACATTAAAACCCACTACCCCCTCCCCCTTCTCCTCTCTCCTCTCCCCACGCCCGATTTTGACTTTTTTTCCATCATTTCTCACTCATGAGCTCGAATGCTCATTTTCATGAAGCTCTAGAGGTGATGGTAGCTTATTCTTGTGGAGCTTTCAAGGCGATTGCTAATGGTTCTACTTGAAGCTCCTAACAACAATTTTTTTATGTGTGCAGGTGGCGGCCCTCATTAAGGCATTTTGTTCTTATTATTCCTCTATTGCACATGCACTTGTTCTTATTACACCTTTGTTGATGCACCTTTATTGTGCACTTGTTCTTACTACACTTTTGTTGCACACACACCTATTCTTACTACATTCATGTTGCACACCTATTCTTATTGCTCTTTTGTTGTGCATGCATTTGTTATTGTTGTGCCTTTATTGCGTGTGCACTTGTTTTTGTTACGTTTCTGTTACAAACTTTTTCTTGTTGCACCTTAGTTGCACACACATTTATTTTTATTGTGTTGCTCTTCAAGTCTTGACCTTTTTGTGCTACTACATTGAGTTGCTCCTTTGTTTTTAACCCTCTTGTGTTGCTATGTTGTGTTGTTCTTTAACTCTTGACCCTCTTGCATTGTTGCGTTGTGCTACGTTTAAGTTCTTGACCCTTTTGCGCTACGCGTTACTCTTCAACTATTGACCTTTTTACATTGCTCTTTAACTCTTGACCTTTTTACGTTACTCCTCAACTCCTTACCCTCTTACACTACTCCTTAGTTCTTAAACTTCTTGCACTACCCCTTAACTCATCCTCATCCCTCTACTACTCTTCCCTCTTTTCTGTTCATTTTCACCAACAATTGTTGATGTTCTTCTTCTTTATCCTTTATTCATTTTTTACAATAGTTGCCGATGCCCATCTTTTCTTTCCTTTATTCATTTGCTGTTGCGGCTATTGATGTTCATTTTTTATGTTCTTTGTTCATTCTCATTAGTAGTTGTTAATGTTTTTATTCTCTAAACAAAAAAATTTTGTTTTATATTCTTTGTTCATTTGCAATAGTTACTACTACTCTTTTTTTTTTGTTCTTTGTTCAAATTCATTAGTAGGTAAAATCACAGTCAAAGGAGCCACCCAAGTGAGTGGACATTCCTTAAAATTACATTTTTATATGTTTGAAAGATCACAAGGGAAGGATAATAGTTTGGATTGTCATAAATTTTTTTGGAATATTTTCCATTAATTACAAAATTTACATGCTCAAAGCTTGACACAAATCAAAAATGTTTTTGCATGTTCAAAGCACTCAAATCTTGAAAGTGGACCGTCTTTGTTTTTTTCAAATGTCTTTTTTTCTACCAAATGTGCACCAATCCTTTTGAAAATTGGAGAAGATTTTAACATTGATGATTAGAAAGGCAAAAGGACTTGAATTGATGAATTTTTTTTATATAACCCATTTGAGCACATTTGGTTCAAAAGTGTTTTTGACCTTGAAAATTATGGATTTTAAAAGTGTGGTTTTAATAAAAGTTATTCATATATATGTGATAAAAGGCATGAATGTATAATATACATGATATAAACAATTTGTAGTCAAAATGTATTTATATCTAAAATGCAGTGCTAAATATGGTATCTGAAATAAATATGTTTAAATTATAAACTAACGTAGGAATGACACATGTCATGTGTAATCCTTGGAAAAAAAACTTTTACCTTGGTGCCCCTACCTCCTTTGATCGTGATTTCACCCTAATAGGTGCTAGTGCTTTTCTTCTTTAAACAAAGAGCTCATTTTCTCTATTTTTTGTTCATTCTCACTAGAAGCTGTTAGTGTTCTTCTTCTCTAAACAAAAAGCTCCCCTTCTTTATTATTTATTCATTTGTAGTAGCTACTATTACTCTTCTTTTCTTTTCTTTGTTCATTGTCACTAGTAGTTGCTAGTGTTTTTTTCCTCTAAACAAAGACCTCTCTTCTTTGTTCATTTGCAATAGCTACTACTGATTTTCTTCTCTATTTTTTGTTCATTTTCACTAATTGTTGTTACTGTTCCTCTTCTCTAAACAAAGAGTTCTTTTTCTTTATCCTTTGTTCATTTGCAATAGTTGTTACTATTCTTTTTTTTAGTCCTTTGTACATTTTCAACTCCTCTTTTTGTCCTTTCTACATTCTTAGCAGCAATTGATGTTGTTCCTCTTCTTTATCCTTTGTTCATTTTTAGTAATAGTTGTTGCCACTCCTTTTTTCTTTCAGTTTTTCAAAATCATTAGCAATTGTTGCTCCCATCTCTCTCTTCTTGTTCATCTTCAATTATTGTTGTTTTTTTTTTTTTTTTTTTAATTTTTTTTTTTTTTTTTTTTTTTTTTTTTAAGCAATGTTGTTGCTCCTCTTGACCCTTGTTCATATTTAGTCTAACCCCTTGTTGCTCTTTGTGATCATATTTTATCTCATTAAACATCAAACCCCCCACACCCACCTTTTTAACTTCAATTATGTGTCTTAAGTTGTTGTATGGATGCTACAACTTCCCTTTTGGCTTGCATTTGAGCCTTGGCTTGTTGTTGGGCTTGTGTCTGTGCAGATGTTATTGAACTAAAGTTCACACTCCTATATCCAAAAGGGTTAGCTTGTATACCCGCCTTGAAATTGTAATGAAATCTATCTTCTACCTTTTTAATTGTTGACGATGATTAAATTACAATGAAATTAGCTCATTGTTGTTTTATAAGTTCTCATTCCGCTAGTCTTTCAATTGCAATTAACACTATAAGTGCTTTCTTTGATTGTTTTTCTTGTTTTTCTTTCCTTTTATTTTCTCTTATATGATTTGCTGCCTCCCTATCCATTGGCTTTTGTTGCATAATCCTTAAATATTCTTCTAAAGTTACAACATGGCTTTGGGAATAATCCACTTATGGTCTTTTTCCATTGGTTCTTATTATAGGCAGATGTGGCGATGACATCAAACTGTGGCACCCCTGTGTTAATGCCACTTGAATTGAACTTTTAGGATTTTTGAGTTCTGTAATTTCATCCAATGAAGGCTTGCCAAATTTTCAACCATGTTCTCTAAATCTATTACAAATGCAAAGTTAGTGATTATAGAAATTTTAATCATGTTCACATAATACCTAAATTGATTTTCAGATAGAGCAACAATTGGAACTTCTGTTGTTGAACCTACGTTGATGAGCTCTTTTGTAATTATATGTTTTATCTAATCTTGTTCACCATCCTCTTGTTTTGATTCTTCTACTTCCTTGGCTTGATTTTGCAATATGTATAAAATATTAAGGCCAATTCTTGAATCCATGGCCCTTGGGTTAAGTGGCCAAATCCTTGTACCTTTGAACCCTAACATGATATTTTTTCTTGTAAGTGCTAGGTTTAGTGCTTTGTCTACCCACCTTGCCAATGTTATCTTATTTAGTTTTGTGTAATTCCTCCTAACCATTGTTATGTTTCTTTCCTTTCTAAAAGCAATCTTAAAAGGCTTACAACAAGCCACATCCAAGGGTTGAAGTGCATGAGATGTATGCAAAGGTAGAATAATCATATCCAACCCAAACTCTTTAGTTTGTTCAATTGCCTCAAGGGTGACATGAAATCCATGCCCATTCAAGATGAACAAATGTTTATTTGTTAAGGATATTCCACTTGGTATAAACCTTTTGAAAAAAAATAGAAACTGTTTGAAAAGGAAGGTAGTCATCCATGCCTTCAATTGCATAGCCATATAAGTTCTTAATTTGCAAAATTATATGTAGTCATCACATATCCTCTCTTCTCTAAATATGTAAAACCCTGGCAATGTTGTTTTCGCAAAATAGACCACATAGTTAATAGTCAACCACTCTTTAGATTTTAGGATAATGCTATACACTTGGTGTGAACTTCGTTTTGCATGAACTTCGTTTTGCAAGAACTCTTGCTCCTGATTGTCTTCTTAGTTAAATGCCTATTTCCAAATATGGTTTGCAACATAGTTGTGTTTGTTGTAAAAGGATTATAGATTCTAGTAAAAGCTTTGGCAA
>Ga0209611_10010565_pt1 | contig 13556 bp, 9 predicted proteins | sample S1TSphgellanicum_3_FD_187693 | JGI IMG/M metagenome (GOLD analysis project Ga0209611, IMG submission 187693) | Host-associated microbial communities from peat moss isolated from Minnesota, USA - S1T2_Fc - Sphagnum magellanicum MG (SPAdes) (version 2) | ecosystem: Host-associated > Plants > Peat... | reverse complement strand
GCTTACTTGTGGACTTAGCAAAATTAAAAACTATTGTTGAAATTCTAAAATATTCAGATTGGGGCTGTTGAATCCATTTTTCTTGAAAATTTAATTATTTCGTGAAGATTTCCCAAACACAAGTTGTAGTTACAGCATCTTCTTCATGAGATTTGAGATCTTCAATATGAAACAAAGTTATGAGAACAATTTGCAATGGAGTTATTGTGGTGTTGCATCATGTAACATGTTTCATGTTTCTGATTTGTGAGTGGATGCTGATTTGCAAGATTGGCACTTTATGAGAAGCAAAAGATAAGACATTGATGATTTTGACACTCTCAGAAATTAAGATTATTGGTGAGTATTTGGCTGCAGTCGTGTGAATGAGTATGTCCTATAAACATAAAAGTGTTGAAGAAAATTTTCCTGCAAAAGGAGTTGGGGAAAAGATGCTTATTTTTAAAAGGGTATATTGAAGATGGTCTGGCTACTTGTTGAAGCATTTTGGGACCTTTGTAGTGTAGGGTGGAAACTTGGGTTATTTTCGTGGTGCTTGTGGTGTTGAAACAAGGGGTGTGTCACACTGTGGCCTTGCCATTTACATTAAAAGGTATCTTAAGGCAAAAGAAGAATTATGAAAACTCAAATATTTCAACATGCAAAAATATAATCTTCAAAAAAGTCCTCCAGAAGAAACCAAAATTGGTCAAGTTATTAGAACTCTATAACTAATCTCAAGTTTCAACACAAGCCAAAATATCATCTTTCAAAAATCCTCATATAAAAATAGACCTATTATTACCTAGGGGCCAAAATCCCTTAAGTTACTGCACTCTATAATGAATCTAAACACAATATCCTTGCCTTGGTAGGCAAAGCCAACAAATGCTTTTGGAAGCATTTTGGGACCCTTGTCATGTAGGGCAGAACCTTGGGTGAATTTTTGTTGTGCACTTGGAGTTGAGACACAGGCTTTGGAATCATTTTGGGACCTTTCTAATGTAGGGCAGAACTTTGTGATGCACTTTTTAGTGCATTTGGTGTTGAGAGAAAGGCTTTTGTGGCATTTGGGGACCTTTGTAATGTAGGGCAGAACCTTGAAAGAATTTTGTAGTGCGGTTGGTGTTGAGATAGGGGCTCTGGAAGCGTTTGGGGACCTCTGTAATGTAGTGCATAACCTTGAAAGAATTTTGTAGTGCAGTTGGTGTTGAGAGAAGGCTTTCATGGCATTTGGGGACCTCTTTAAAGTAGGGCAGAACCTTGAAAGAATTTTGTAATGCAGTTGGTGCTGAGATTTGGGCTCTGGAAGCATTTGGGGACCTCTGTAATGTAGTGCATAACCTTGAAAGAATTTTGTAGTGCAGTTGGTGTTGAGATAGGGGCTTTGGAAGAATTTGTGGACTTCTGTAGTGTAGGACAGAACATTGAAAGAATTTTGAAGAACAAATGGTGTTGAGACAAACGCATTTGGGGACCGATACAGTGTGCGCCAGAAACTTGTGGTGCATTCTGTAGTGCATTTGACATACAGACAGAAGCTATGGGTGCATGGACCCACCTCCGTAGTGTACTTGGGAACCTTCTAATGCATTTTGAAGTGCATGTTGTGTAGAGACAGAGGCTTTGGAACCATGAGAGGACCTAATGTAGTGTAGGGCAGAACCTGTTGGTCCATTCTGTTGTGCATTTGATTAAGAGATTGAGACATTTGGTGCATGGGGCACCTTTGTAGTATGTTGGGAAACCTTGTAATGCGATCTATATTGTTTTTTTTGTGTAGAGACAGAGGCCTTGGGTGCATTTGGGCACCTTTTTATGAAACTTGGGAACCATGTAATGCACTCCAAAGTGGCTTTTGTGTAAAGACAAAGGCTTTGGGTGCACTTGGGCATCTATGTAGTGTATGTGCAAATCTTGTGGTGCACTCTATATGCCTTTGTACTAGAGATGGAGGTTTTGTAGCGCAATGGGGTGACTTGTATTAGAGAGGCACAGCTTTGTATGACTTCGCCGGGCTTTGGGTGACTTGTACTGGAGAGGCAGAGGCTATCCCTTGACTCTCTACACAAAATTGCTTACTAGATGGTAGTATGTGCAATGTTAGCTAAGAGAGGCATGTCTGTGTGGAGAGGTATGGCAGGTCCTCATGCAAAGTTGGAGGTGTCGGTGCAAGATGCTAGCAAAGATAGTGAGATTGGAGTAGGAACAATCGATTATATTGAGTCAAGACAATCCAATTAGACTATTGACTATTGATGTTAGGGTGTGTATAGTAATAAATTTGTGTTTATGGATTCCTAATGTTGCAAAGGTTTTTGTTCATGTTTTCATGGTTGCTAACACAATGTTGTGTTCATTTTTGGAGAATGATTTTCTTAACTAGGCAGTGAGCTCCATATCATTCAAATTGCTACAAGGATGTATTTCAACCCAATTGTGAAATTTTTCATGAAAAGTATGTCGACCCTTCTTTTCTTAGTGTGCAAAATTGCAATTATTTTCATAACCCAATGATAGTTCAGCCTGAGAATACAATGTTTAATTGATTTTCAGTTGGAATTTGTCATGTCGCTTGCATTTTCCACTCCTCTCAGAAAATGTATCCTTCAATGATTGGGATGATCTTTTACTTGATCTTTTGATGCTTGAGGTTAACCCTTAACTAGATGCTTATGAATTATGTACATTTAGATCTCAATAAATGTTCAAGGGTAGTTTGTTGTTTTTCCCATGTTTGATTCTTATTCTAACATGAAATGTATGTTCATTTTCTTTTGTTGATACATACCTTAACAAGCAACTCATATCATAATGGGTTTTTCCTTTATTACATTTTCAAGAAAAATCATTGTGGACGGTGACATCGTGTGACATGGTGAGATAATTTGAATGCAAAATGAATAGGTTTATGATCTATCCAGAAGTCTTTAGTTGTTTTTTATATGCATTGTTGAAATGGAGAGTTTAATCAAATATGATAAGTTGTGAAGCATATATTATTGTATTTTGTTGATAGAATAAGAGACAAAAAAGATTATCAATTTGAGAACTCAATTTAAAATTAAATTGAATGAACTAAAATGAAATGTATTGAAAATCTACAAAACTTAGTGTTTAAAATTTTAATATTTTCGATTCTTTGTACTAAAAATTAGAAAACTCAAAAAATTCAATGTTTAATAACTTATTGTCTAAAATTGTTTGTCAACTCCATAGGTTGTCCAAAACATTGCTTATTGTTACTTTGAAATTGATTCCAATTTTTTTTGTATAGAGGGATTGCCCAAGTTTGGCATTGTTGGCTATTATTGTAACATTTTAGTTTGTTGGGTTGACAATTGAGACAACAATGAAGCTTGAGGAGGTCACTTCCATTTTATTCCAAATGACCTACAACAAAATATAAGGTCAAGATATTGAATTTTTTAAAAAAATTAAATGTAAATAGGTGCCAATTATTCATTATGAAAATATATTTTAAATGTAATAATAAAATATTTTAAAATATACCTAGAACGTATTCAAAATTTGCCATTATTCCTAACAAACTTTTTAAAAATGTCCTTTTACCTCAAGCTCTCCTAGAATATACAAACAATGAAACATTAAGTTATTGTTGTCTATGTGCCTTGTGCTCATGAAATTATAGCTATTTTTATTATTGAAGCAATTACACAATGTGCATAAAGATGGAATCAGAAAACATATGACAAAATAAAAATGGGTTAACATTGGTGAACTTGGAAAGAAAATCTACATGGTATGAAAGACATTACATATAAATTGAATGCATTTCATGATGATTTAAATATATATACTTGGTTTGAAAAGAAAATTTGTTCTCCAAGACATAAGTTTTTCGCATTTATCAATGCATTTACAACAACAAAAATTGACAACAAAAAATTAGATGATCATTCTTGCATCTTAAATGAGAATAAAATAACATTTTTCCTTGCACTAAGATTCAAAACAATTTCCAAGAATGAAACACCATTTGCAAGTTTATGATTTTATGTGTGAAGTTTGGCATTGTCTAATGTCTATGCTTGTAAACATATTTTAATTCATTTCACAATGTCAACTCCACATACTAGTCCTTTGGCCATCAATTCGATTATTTTTTCTTCAAAGGTTGTTTGTTTTACTAGGGGTAGAAAGACATCTACTTCAAATTCTTCCAAGAAGGTAACAACAAGAGTAATATCTTGTTTTGACAATTCTTGTGCATTAATTGATGATTTGATGAAATCAATTGTAGGTCCAATTTTCTTCTTAAACTTCATAACAATGTCATCACTAAAAACACCATAAACAAAAGCCAAACACATTTAGATTTCCACCAAATTACACCTTGATGTTCACAATAAGTCTAATTGAGCTAAAGATTGCACCATGATGTTTGTAATGATTCCAACAAAACTAAGGAAACACATGTTAGACAAGTTGGTGAAATATTTTTATTATCACTAGAATGATAATCATGACTTCATGAATTAATAATCACAACAAAGTTCCAAAGTAGTAAATTCAAAAATTAAAAAAAAAAAATTGACATTTATTTGTCAATAAACATACACAAGAAACAACATTTTAGAAAGATCTTCCACCATGTCATTTGAAAAAGCTTCAGAAGGAATTGTGCACCCCAACACTATTGTTTCTTCTTTTATAGTACTTGGGAAATTTTCTTTATTCACATGAAAAACACTACACCTTAACACCTCCAATCTAACACCATTATGAAAAGCATGAATTTGTATTTCAAAAATTCATGAACCCTAATTATGAACAAAGCTTCCTTTGCATGTTTCTTCAAACAAAAACTGATCTCTTCCAACATTTGAACACCCACAATTAAAAAATTTCCTTCTATTAATCCTAACTTTAGCTCCTCCTTTTCCTTTCCACATGTATATCTTTTTTTTTCTTAGTTTCCCTCCCTTTGATATGGATGTTGCACTCACATTTTTATTTAAAAACCATGAGATAATTGACAATAGGTTTTAGCAAGGTGAGTTTACAAGTTTAGTTGAGGAAGACATGTCATAATATGTACAAGGAATGTACTTATGAAACTATTTTTAAAAACTTTAGTGGGGTAGAAATTATATCCCAATTTGGACAAAGTGCATCCAAATCTTCACTTTCAAAGACTTATTATGTGCACCATTTTTGACCATTTATTTTCAAAGTGGGTCCCCTCCTAAGGCTTTCAAAAATAAAAGGTTAAAAATGGCACACATATTGTAATTTCTAAGTTTGTGAAAAGTGTTGTGAGTCCTCCCTAGAATTTTGTACCTCTTCCAAAACTTGTTTACAATCAATCTTAGTTTTACTTTTTCAATGGAAAATATGATTTGCTAAAAGTTCATTTTTAGGTCATTTTTATTGCAAGTTCATTTATCACGACAAATATAATCCATACTATTTTATGTTAGATAGAATGTGATAGGTTTAACATACTCACTTGTGTAAATTATAACCTTAAATCTAACAAGACACAATTTTGTGACAAGTACAAGGTATGCATTCACAATAGGTGTAACACAAAATTTAACAAATCACAAAGACTATGACAAGTCTAGAGTATGCATTTGTGCCAAGTATAATTGATAATTTAACAAGACTCCAATATTGTGTCAAATATTTATATTTTGTTCACATCCAATTGTTGTATCATTTCATGTTGCATTCATTGTGTTTTACTATATAAGGCAATATGGTGGGGGTCAAAACTTGTTAATGTCCAAAACCCTCTTGATTCTCCAATCTCTTTCAAGGACTTAACATGGGAAATGAAGACAAAAAAATGATTTAGAAGATAAATTGCAATGATGTGTATGCATACATTTTTCAAAAATGTGTTGTTGATTTCATTGATGGGCAAGGGTATGAGGAAAGTGATGGGATGCGATGGAGCATTTCAAAAAATTTGGTTGGAGAAAATGAGATCAAACGACTATTTATGCCAAGTACAATTTCATTTACAACTTTAAAATTTTGAAAAGATGGTACCTATAACTTGAAATTTCTGTCTTGTGTATTTTAACTAACCTATAGAACTGAACTAATAATAATGGTAAATTAATTGGTCTGTGTTTCTAACATTTTTTTTTCCGTTTTGAGTATATTTTAATCTACTTAACAAGTATACCTCTTTCCTTCCCCATTAGGCAAGCCTAGAAAAAAACCTCTTCATACTTTAGAAATAGGCCAAGGACCTATCTAGACCAAAGAATATTTAACCAATATTAAATGTAATTTTTATTAGCTTAATCAAATTATACATGTTTGTCCTACTTTAACAATCACACACCCCCGTTATTGACAACATTTTTTTGAGGTTAGCCCAAATTTTTTTGGATAGGTGGTGTGTTCTAAACTTTCAAACAAAATGTTCACAAAATGCTTTGAAATTCACAACCCAAAGATTCAAAGCCTCATGCAAACTAAAATTGCATTTAGGAAATGTGGAGATCAAAGAAGTTCAAGAAAGAGATTTTTGGGGGCATAACAAAACCAACCCCAAAAATGAAAATTAAGAACAAAGAAATGTTTGGTTAATTTAAAAGCAATAAAAACTCAATGCTTATGGATGTGTGAAAAGTGGTAGTAGCTTAGGAAATGTTCCATGTGGTACATAACATTTCAAATCCAACACCACATCAAAAGTTCATGCAATTATAAACTAGATTAAAAAAACAAACATTGAAATTTACAAAAGATCAAATTACATATGAAATGAAAAAATGGTTCTCACTAACCTAGTATGTCTCCTTGTCAAAATTAAAAATATGCACCCATAGAGAAAGAAAACATGGACAACACATAAAACAAAAAAAGAGTTGGACTAGCTTATTACGTTGCCTTGTCAAAAATGAAAGTATGCACCTAAATACAAATTAGAATAAAGACAACACAACAAATAGGACTTGAGTTTTCCTCTACAAATCTTGGAATGAGGATGAGAACTTGTGAACATGGCTTGCACATGTGATGGCAACTTGCAAGTAATATTAATAGTTTTAATTGAATGTCATCAAATGGTGTTGGCACTTGTAAGGATAGGTGATGGCACAAGTGTTGATAGGTGATTGAGAATTTTGTACATGTAATTTTGCAATTGATGGTGAAACCAAGAATCATGAATGTTGGCAGGTGATTGGGAGCTTTATGCATGCAACTTCATGATCAATGGTGGAATTGGGAAACATGAATGTTGATAAGCAATTGGGAGTTTTATGCATGTAACTCCATGGTCAATGCTAGAACTACGAAATGTGCACAATGCCAAAAATGAGAATCGTGAATGATGATGGAGGAAATGAGAAGCGCAACAATGGTGAAAAGCGAAAACATGAATCATATGGTGGAAATGGGAAAAATGAGCAATGGTATAAATGAGAAGCATAAACTACAATGGAAATGGGAAAGCGTGATCAATAGTAGAAATGGGAAGTGCAAAAATCAAAATTGAAAAATGGTAGTTGCTATGGACCTTAAACATGTGATGTATATCCTAGGTAGTTTACAATCCTAGATTAGATTGTGAACCTTATATGTGGTTTAGAATCCCACATATTGTCTTTAGTCTAGTACATTTTCATCCACATTGTTGTTCATTTAGTGTTGGTACCAATGTAAGTGTTGATTCACCTAAGGTTTTCTCTCCCTTCCTCTCCAAGATATCATGGAAATGAACAAATTTTCCTCCTTTCAAAGAGAATTGATAAGTAAAAATAAAAAAGGCACATGGTTGTGATGGGTAACATATCGATTCAAAGACAACATATTAATTTTGGAATACATTGAAGCTAATAACAATTTAAGTTACATCCATGCCATCATCTTAAAGAAAGTTGTCATCTCCACATTAATTAAACATTGACCAAAATTTTATTCCTAAATCCTACATAAACGCGTAGTTTTTTCCTTGTGGGCAAAACCAACAAAAATGGTTGTTGTTTGTGTGCCATGCTATGTTTGTAAAGGTCAATCACATGATGTGAATATTCATGAAAGAAAAACAAGGAAAGGAAATGGTCATTTAGTTAAAAATGTTGTAGAACTTTTGATCATATTAATTAAATTGCACATATTCAAGCAATTGATTATTTGAAATTTGTTCTAGTTTTTTATTTTTAGTTTTGCATGTATGTTCGCAACATGTTATTTATTGAATGAAAATATTGAAAATATTTTTATTATCATTATTGGACATTACAAGCATATGAACATTTTTTATTAGAACATAAACATAAAGCATAGTATGTAACTAATTACACGGCATTAAAAATATTAAAGCACAAATACCAACATTTTTATCCAATTAAACTTAAGTTGGGATAATTATTTTTTAAAAATGATGTAAATATTGAATATTGTAGTCTTGGGTTAGCTTCCACATTCACAAGAAAAATAAATAATTAAAAAAATAATTGACTTAGTTTCAAATTTGATTTTCTTTTTCATAATCTATAAAGGTGAAAATCCACCTAGAACAAAAAAAGACTTAGTTTTTATTATAGTCATCTTTTTCTTTACATTTCAATCCCCATCAAAACTAATGAGTCAAAAAGTGTCAAATATTTCATAAATACCATATTTTAAACCATTACAATTTTAGATTCCATCATAATCATTCATAAATGTGTTAAAAATATATAGAAAAGGGACGTGACTAATTTTGGTACACCTTAAAAAATTTCAACCAACCATGATGTTGTTATATGAAGAGTGAAATGATGGTTTTCCACACCTTAACTTCATATTTTCATGAAAATTTATTTCATTATTTTTAGGATTATTTAATAATAAAATTGACCCTAGGGTATGATTAATTATGCAAGTGTTTCAAATATTGAACATATAATGACCCTTATGATCTAAATATAATTTTTTGTCATGTTTCAAAAGATTCACAAAACATGTTGAAAAATGGAATTGCAAATAAATATCCTAGAAGAAATCATTTTAGATTTATTCCTAAACTTGTATTTAGTCTTACAAAACCTTGAGATCCTTGCTTTACTTATTCAATATGACTTTAGTACTTATATAGTTCTTGAACTTTCATATAGTCATATATTCATACATAAACATTCATATGTTAATATATTGAATGGAAAATCACAATCAATTGTGTATATTATCTATAATGACATTTTCACATTAATAAGAGTTACAAAAATGATTATGATCAATTTCCAATTCTGTCATTGTCAATTGATGTCCAAATAAATATTCATCATTTATGCAGTGTGCTTTACAATCTCATTCTTTGTACTAATGAAACATAGTACATATATTAGAAATAATAATTTAAATAACTTCATTTTGAATATTGGTACTAATTCACAAAACATGCCTAATATTCATGTTACTAACATGTTTATGGAAACTACCCATTTTATTTATAATTCACAAAACCTATAACTTTTAGATCCTTGATACTCTACTTTTAATCTAGAACCTTTATAATGGACTTTTCAAGAAACGATATGTTCAAACATTTAAAATACAATCCTTTCACATTCAAATGTGAATTGTGATCATGGGGTTTTTTGTTTTCTCAATTTCATGAGGTAGATGGATTGGCGATCCTCCACAAGAGGACTTAGCCAAATTTGGTTGCAAGTAAGTAGACAAATAATTTTCTTTTGAAACCTTGGTATGTATTTTTTGTGACTTGCAAGTACCTATAGTCTAGATATGGCGAACTCAACATTTTTTTTATATACTAGAAATGTGATGAATTTGGGGATTTTTTCCAAAAACATCCTTTGCAGTTGTGGAAGGCCCTTTTTTTTGTCATAAAATTTTGCAAAAAAAAAAGAAGAAAAAGAAAACTATTTGTGCCCACTCAACACCAATCATGAACCTCAACTGAGTTAATATTTGGTTTCACCTTGGTAACCACTTCTGTAGGAAATAGGTCTCTGATACATAGGTAGATAGGTAGGAAAATAGGTAACTACTCGATAAGTAGATGGTTTATACATAGGTAAGGGATGTTTTTACTACCTACCTACTAACTAACTAATTTACCTGTTTGTGGGTTGTTAGTAGATAGGTAGTAACATAAAGAGTATTGAGCTAACCACCATGGTTAGTTAGCTAGGCAACTGGAACCCAACAGAAAACTGTTCCCTGACCACTTATCATTCATCCTTCACGGTGCACTGGTAGGTTGCTGGTTCGGGTGTGGCCCATAATATTAGCTTGTGAGAAGCGCTACACAGCCTACTACCACGTGTCGTAATTTGAATCAGTTTTCCCACCAAAGGACAATAGGAGAGAGAGACCCTACATTTTCATTAAACCAGCTAATACGGCACAAAAACCCTACTTTACTTCACCAGAGAAATTAGGGTTTTTTGTGCCCTAGCTGAACTTCACAGAGAAGACAACCAACCGAGTTTTTTGAATTTTTGTACACACAATTTGAATCTCCCTCTCAAAATGTTATGTATAATTAAACCCACTCTCTCTACGTGTATATTACTACTATAAGTGCATTCACACTTGCTGTTATACTCCAGGCTATATACTACTTAAGGTGCATTCACACTTGCTGTTAGGGACTCTAGTTTTGAGTCCACTAACACCATGCTACTACTAGTCATTTAGGACTTACCTTATTTATCATGAAGATTTTATATATTAAGCTAACCCTTGCTTAACATTAAACTATCGGCCATTTCACATTGGGTGCCCCCCACCTAGGATGCCACCTAGATTTTCATTTAACACAGACTTAACATCAAGTGTGAATGCGCCATTATTTTTTTCTACTGGTGCTTTACATTGGGTAACACCCTTTGAGGTATCCACTGGGGGGTTACCCTGAGATTTTCTAATTTATTATTATCATTGTTATTATATTCTGCTGATCCTTTATAACTAATTATTTTAAATAATTTATTCAAATAAAATTTAGACATATTAATATTTTGACCTTATGTTAATTGATCATCACAAGGCCCTTGATGAGCCTGAGTGGAAGGGCCTGGAAATCCATAATGCCTGAGTTCTTAAAATCGCAAATCCATAAGGCCAAAGTTCTTAAAATTGCACTGTTTGAGCTCTTCACCCAACATAAAGACTTGGTAACATAACTGTGGTTCATTTGAGAAGGAGAGAAGGTACATTTGAGAAGGAGAGAAGGTTCATTTGAGATGTTCGAGCCATGTTATCTAGGGGTGTTGTTTTCATGTCCCACTCTTTGAAAGTCTAATGATTCAATTTTATCCCTAATTGTAGGGTTTTTTTGGTGGATCGCTTACACAAGCAAGAGTTTGTTTCTCTTCTAGTAGACATTCCTTCGAATATCACATGAGCATGTTTTTGTTCATGTGTGGGTCTAGGGGCATGTGCTTGATTTTTAGTTCATTTTATCACACCAACATTTCGTTTATCATCAGCCCACTTTCTTATAACACTACATACTTGTCTTGTCTTATCACATCCTACAATTGCACACCTTTCACAATTTCAATTTGGTCATACCATTGATGATTTAAATACCCATTTGTTTCAATGCCCCCATGGGAGTGAACGTATAATAGCCCATGACACATTTTAAGATATTGTTATAGCTATTACTTCGGAGAGTGAAGCACATGTTCAAAGGAAGGTTTTCCATCTTTTCCTTCACCACACTTGACGATGAATGGATATTCTTATCACTAGAGACGGCTTTCGAACTTTGATAAACATTGTCATTGTCGACTTGACTTGCATAGATGTGGTGTAGCGAGCATCAACAATGACAACACATGTATTGACGATGGTTGTTTAGGAGAAGACACGATCCTATGTCGAATGAACACTAGGTGATGACTTTATTCTCTTTGCTATTAAAATGAATGGGTGTTTTCATTTTCGTTTTGATTCATTCATGATCGTTTATGCACAAACCACTATCGCATGTCATTAACGGTCTTTTTTAGTCCCTTCGATGCTCATTTCCCACTATTGACAAAGAGTGTGTTGAACCCTATAATGTGCGCAAGCCATAGTGATTTTTCAGTGGGCTGTTACATTTGATTGGGTTTTTTCATCTCTTCCACACATCATAGTTAATACATTAATGTCATTAGTCAATTTGTTGTAGAAGATTGCTTTTTCATCTTAAGTTTTTTTTGTTATCGTTGATTGTCAATTCATAACCTTGGGTCCTATTTGCATAGGGTTTTCGTTTCCTTATTTTTCATTGATTGGTTGCTTTTGTTTTTTTTACTTTGGCTGTGTCTACTTGTGCTTTCATTTGCCTTGTACTTTTGAGATGGATTTTCGTCCTTGATTTTTATATACATGGTTTTTTTCTTTCTTTTCTTCGCATGGTCCCATCCTCCATTCCCAAGCATAACGCACCCTCTATATACACATAAAGACCTATTCAAATACTTTTAGTATGGTTGGAGGGTGCCTTATTGTGCATAATCTATCCCTTGCCAAGGGTAGACATGAGCATTACGTTTTTCAAAATGCTTACTCTTGTTTTTTCCTGTAATACCGAATGAGTATCATGAGAATTAATTAAATCATTTTTTGGAGCAAGTTTTAATGGTTGATAAAGCCCTCGAAAGTGAGCTTTATTATTACTACCAGATTCAGGCTTGCACTTGGTTCGGTCTCACATATGGGGCTCTTTAACCTACAATACAAAAATTGTACCAATTCTTCATGAAGTTGTAATATTGCAAGAGATGAAAAATTCCTGCATGAGACCATCACTATCCCCTTACAAAATTATTGCAAAGTAAAAAAGCTTGTGTAAATATTTGAAGATTAGGTGCAGGAAAATCCCTCTATGATTAGGTTACTGGGGTTTTCTCTGCAATAAGAAGTTCAGGGAGGCTCAGCGTTTTCCTTTTGGGGAGAGGGGAGGGGAAGGGGGATTTCTTTTGTTTTTTTGGGTCTGTTCCCAATATGTTCCCATGAAGCTCCCAAGGTGTTCCCATTAGGTTCTCAAAGTGTTACCCAATTTGCAAATTCCCAATGTGTCTCCTAAGACATTCCCAATTGCAAAAAAAAATTAAAAAAATAGAACCTTGGGGTTCTCACAATTAATTTCAGTGATGATGATTCATTCATTGGAGCTAGTTTAGGTAGAACAACTTCAGATTTCATAAGTTTACGCCATCATTTGAATGGTTCCAAATTGGAATCTATTTAACCAATTCTCAAATAAGGAGGCATGCAAAAATGGCTTTTCAGATTTGTCCTTAAAATTTTTCAAAAATGAAACATCATATTCCAAAAAAAATAAACTTCCAATATTTTCTCCACCAATTTGCATCTCATTTTTCTTCAATTGAATCTTATTTCAATTGTTGAATTGAATTTAGTTGAATTTCCTTTTAATGTACTTGAATGCAATTAAAATTACATGCAAAGTCATTCAACATTTTTATTTGCATGGAACTTAATTTACACAAAATCAGCTCATTTTTTTCATCAATTGATTAGTTGATCATTGCTAGTAGGTATTGTGTAGCAATCCCAAGACCAAGTTAATATGAGTTACAATATAGGTACTACTACCATACTCCTCATGCTTTGGTTTT
>Ga0209611_10010564_pt1 | contig 13557 bp, 7 predicted proteins | sample S1TSphgellanicum_3_FD_187693 | JGI IMG/M metagenome (GOLD analysis project Ga0209611, IMG submission 187693) | Host-associated microbial communities from peat moss isolated from Minnesota, USA - S1T2_Fc - Sphagnum magellanicum MG (SPAdes) (version 2) | ecosystem: Host-associated > Plants > Peat... | reverse complement strand
CGCTATCTCGTGACCATCAACGTCGCCCCGCCGGAGCGGACGGAGAGCTGCTCGCGCGCGCCCAGCAGCAGCAAGCACAGCACCTGGTGCAAGCTGTCCTCGGTCAGCGACCGGCTGAACGACTAGCTCCCGAACTCCTTCGTCACACCGACGAACAGACCCCGCCGCGGGCCATATTGCGGCGCGAAGACGCCCACGCCTGTACCGTTGCGGATCTGGTATACGGTGTCGAACAGGTTGATCACGTCCAACCGCAGCTCAAGCGGCCCGCCCGCCATCTTGAACTTATGCGACACCGCAAGGTTCACCTGAACATAGGAGGGCAGCTCCACCCCGTTGGGGACGGCCGTCAGCACCGAACCGTCGGGCTCCGCGACGGGTATGGCCAGGGGCTTGTCTGCGCGAAGCCCGCTGCCAAAGAGCATGTCGCCGCCAAATCGCGTGCCGTACAGAAGGTAGGAGGCGCCGGCCGACACCGAATAGTCCTCGTCGTGATCCAGGAAGATGGAGTGATTGGCGACATAGTCGAGCTGCGCCTGGCTGAAGCTGAACTGGCTGGTGGTCCAGTCCTGGCCCGTCGCGCGCGTGTGGGAGAGGTTGGCGTAGGTGCTCAACGGCCCACGCACGTAGGACAGGGTCAACTCCAGACCGTACTGCAGGCCCTTGGCGTAGTTGAACGGCGTCAAGATGATCGGCGCGCCGAACTGACCCTCGTCGATGAGGTTGGTTGAGGTCTTGTAATAGGCGTCGAGGGTGACGTTGAAGTGGCGGCCGACCTTCTGCTCTGCGCCGACATCGTAATAGTTGGCGCGCTCGGCATAGGGCGTGGTGTCTGCGGTCACGAGCGGATTGCCCGCCGACGCCACCAGCTGGCCGCTCGACGCGACAAGCGGGTTCGCCGACGAGGTCACAAGGGGATTTCCGGTCGGGCTCGTGAACTTGCCGACAGAGCTCGAGTTGACGAGCTCGAACGGCGGCGGCGTGAAATAGCGAGCGTAGCCGACGTGGACGGTGGTTGAGCGGGTAGGTAGCCAGACGAAATTGAGCCGCGGACTGAGCTGGTTTTCGTTGCGATAGCCCTCGAAGTCGTCGAACCGAAGGCCGTAGTTGGCGGTGAGGTTGCTGAGCAGCTTCCACTCGTCCTGGATGTAGACGCTGTAGGTGTGGGCGACTGAGGCGCCGTCATCGACGATCGTATAGGGCTGATCGCTGATCTGGCCGCCGTAGTTGGGATCATTGGGATTATTGTCGATCAACAGCACCTGCGAGGTGGTCGCGCTGGTCGAATGATCGATCTCAACGATCATCCCACCGCGCAGCGTGTGCTGATCGTTCAGGTGGTAGGAGCCCTCGGCCTGGAGTCCTCCAGCCGTATCGCTCTTGAAGGCGGCCTGGGAGATCCCGTCGTAGAGGATGTCGCCGATCTCGTCCGGAGAGAAGGCCAGGGTGGAGTAACGCCCGAACAGCGAGACCTGGGTCGTCAACTTGTCGGCGGCGTAAAGATAGCTCGCGATCGCGAACTGGGTCTGCTCGCGCTGGTTCTCGTTGAGTTGGTCGCTCGGAAAATTCGACTGGCCCTCGACGGTCAGGCCCAGTCCCCCGTTTTGTCCGCCCGACACATCGGGAATCTGAAACCGGTTGTCAGACGTGCCGACGATCAGCGACAGCCGACTGTTGGAATTGAGGATGCGGTCAAGATAGGCGAAGCCGTTGAACTGCTCGGTGTGGTCGTGCAGCGGATTGCTCCGCTGATCGGGCGCCTCAATGCCGAGGTCGTCCTGCAGATAGCTGCCGGACGCAAAGAAGTTCGTGGTGTCGGTATGGCCCTGGAAGGTGAAGCTGGGCTCGATTTCGCCATGGCTGCCGCCGTAGAGCGAGATCGTGCCGCCGTCGTCATAGCTGGTTTTGGTCTTGATATCGACGATGCCAGCCGTGCGAAGGCCGTATTCGGCCGGGAGCGCGCCCGTGATCAATTCCACGCTGTTGGCGATGCGGGGACTGAGCGCCTGGCTGAAGACGCTGAGCCCTTCGGGCAGGATGACGCCGTCTAGCCGAAATTGCAGGCCGTTGTGCTCGCCGCGGATGTGAAGCTGGCCATAGGAATCCTGCGCCACGCCCGGCGCCTGCAGGATCACCTGGTTCAACGAGACGTTCTCGCCGCCGGGGATGGCCTCCAGCGCCGACTTGTCGAAGGTGTATTTCGACGCGCCAAGGTTGGGCTGAATCGAATCGCGCGCCGCATTCAGCCGAGACGCCGTGATCACAACGGTGCTGACCGCAACCGTCGGGGTTGCAGACGCCGCCGGGGCCGCCGAGCCGGCGCTTGCGGGCGTTGTGGGCGCGCTGGGTTGCGCCGGCTGCGCCAGAGCCCCCTTTGCGCAGAAGATCGTCAGGCTGGTGGTCGCAAAGACGACGGCGCGCACGGCCTGACGCATGGCTTTCGAAATCCTACTGATATGGCTACCCCTGGACTGGCTTAGCAGGGCTCGAGTCGCGGCGCCCGGTTTCCCGGTTATCCGGGTAAAGTTTCCGGATTATGGCGCGTGAGTTGGGCGCTCATAAGGCAAAGCCCACGCCGGCGCCCTCATTTCGCCGTCGTCGGAGCGGAGCAGGCGGCGTTTGGGTCAGAGACTATCGCCATCCGCCTTAAGCCCTTTGCCCCTGGTTCCGTCTCGCCCGGACTTGTTACCGGCATCCATGGCGCGACGCTTTAGCTGCTGAATCGCTATCCGACGTTGCACCTAGTCCTGCAGCTCTGCGCCTTGGCGGAGGATGCGACGTTTGACACCCAGTCGGTGATTGAACCGTCGCGCCATGGGCCCCCGGAACACGTCCCGGGGGACGTGGAAAATGGGGTGCATAGGCCTATCTTATACCAAGTCGCGATGAGTTTGACTCATCGCGACCTGGCTGGCGCATTGAGCGCCCGCGATCGGGCCAAGCCCGATGAACGCGACGAACGAGGGCCGTCCAAGTCCGACTTAAGCCGCCTGAACGCCCGTTTCCGCCAGCCATTCGATGATCTTGGCCTTGGGCATGGCGCCGACCTTCATGGCGGTCATCTGCCCGTCCTTGAACAGCATCATGGTCGGCACGCCGCGCACGCCGTAGCGGGAGGGGGTGGTGGGGCTATCTTCGATATTCACCTTAGCGACGATGATCTGGCCCGACAGTTCTTCGGAGATCTGGTCGAGCGCCGGGGCGATTTGCTTGCAGGGGCCGCACCACTCCGCCCAGAAGTCCACCAGCACCGGCTGCGCCGATTGCAGGACAGCGGTTTCAAAATTGTCGTCGGTGACCTTCACCGTGGCCATGATCAGCTCCTCATCGCGGCGGAGGCGCCGCGCTTCAACATCTGTCAGCGATTTAGGTTCGGCCGTCCAGCAATCAAGCCGTGTGGCGCAGATCGGCCAGAACCGTGGCGATGATGTTTTCTTCTATGGGCATCAGCTTTGGTCCGTCCGTCCAGACCAGCGCCGCCTCGACGCGACGGCCGGGAAAGATCGTGCGTAGCACGGCGACATAGAGCGCCATCTGGCGCAGATAGGCCGGGTCGGCGTCTTCGATCCGATCTGGCGAGGGGCGGTTGGTCTTGAAATCCACCACCAGCACCCGGCTCGCGGTCACCACCATCCGATCGACGCGACCGGACAGGCGCAACCCCGGCGGCAGGTCGGTCGACCCGCCGGCGATGGCGGCCTCGGCGCGGGAGCCCGGCCCGAACACCTCCGCAAACCGCGCATCGGCCAGGAGCGTCAGCGCCGCCGTGGCGATCTCCGTACGCTGATCGCGGTCAAGGTCCGGCTCCTTGGCCAGCAGGCGAACAGCGGCGTCGTCCCGGGCGTCTGGCGCCAGGTCCGGCAGAAGTTGCAGCAGGCGGTGGATCAGCTCGCCGCGCCGGAACCGTCCGAGCCGCCCCGCCCGGGCGAGCGGAGAGGGCGCCGATCCGCGTGCGCTCTCCGCCGCCGTGGAGGGCGTCGCATAGGCGGCCCAAGGCGCGTCGGGGGGGGGCGGTCGCAGCGCCCAGGCGGGCGGCGGCGGCGGGCCGTGCGTCACAAGCGACAGGTGGGACGCGCGCATCGACTTCGGATCGGCGCCGAACCGCCGCACGCTCATCTCGCCGACCTGAACGGTGCGCACCTGATCGGCCATGCCCCCGCCTGCTAGACTGGGATGATCCAGGGCCGCGCACATGGGCGCCCACCAGCCCTTGAGCGCATCGGGTTTGGCGCGGGCGTTGATGCGGCCGGCGATCACCAGCCGGTCCCGGCTCCGGGTCAGGGCGACATAAAGAAGGCGTAAGCTCTCGCGATCCTCCTTCTCCCCGCGCGCCGCCCGCGCCGCCGCCGAGGCCTCGCAGTCCGCGGCCTTGGCGGCGCACCACAAAAAGCCGCCCTCTTCGGTCTCCAGCAGGGGCGAGCCGCGCACCGTTCCGCCAGACACGGTTTCGGGCAGGAAGACGATCGGCGCCTCCAGACCCTTGGCGCTGTGGGCTGTCATCACCCGCACCTCGCCGCGCGGCTCATCCATCTCCCGCTTGATCGTCAGATTGAGGCGCGACACGGCGTCGGCGAAACGTTCCAGATCGTGGATGCCCCGCGCCTCGGCGCCCAGCGCCTGGGCCAGCACCTCATCCAGGGCGTCGCCCGCCTCAGGCCCAAGGCGCGTGGTAAAGCGCTGGCGGATGGAGCGGCCCTCGGCGTCGAGCCGGGTCGTCAGTCGGCTGAACAGGTCGAACGGCGTGCGGCGCCGCATCTCGTCCATGGCCCAGGCTATCAGGTCGCGCGCGGCGCCCCAGGCCAGCCGCTCATCGGCGCGGCGTTGCAAGGCGGCCCAAAGCGACCCCTCCCGCCCCTGGGCCAGATCATAGAGGCCGTCCTCATCGATGTCGCAGAGGGGGCTGCGCAGCACCGCCGCCAGCGTCAGGTCGTCGTTGGGGAATAGCGCAACCTGCGCGAAGGCCAGCAGATCCTCGAACACCGGATGTTCCGACAGCGCCAGCCGATCGGCCCCCGCCACCGGCACGCCTGCGTGCTTCATGGCCCGCAGCAGTTCCTGGAACAGCGCCTTGCGCTTGCGCACCAGGATCAGCACGTCGCCATAGTTGGCGGGGCGATCGACGCCCTTGTCGTGCACCCGCTCGCCCCGCGCGACCAGGGCCTTGATCTCGGCGGCGATCTTCTCGGCCAGGCGGCGATAGGCGCCGCGCCGCACCTCGACGTCGAGCGGTTCGTCCCAGGCGCGACGGTCCTCGCCCGTCTCCTCCTGCTCCAGAGGCCACAGGTCGATCGTCCCGCCTTGATCGCGGCGATTGGCGATGTGGCGGATCAGGGTTGCGGGCGCCTCCATCCCCGGTCGGCGAGGCTGCAACGCCGCGCGCAGATGCGCCGGCTCGAATACCGCATCGACGAAGCGCAGCACCTGCGGCGTCGATCGCCAGGACGCCAACAGCGGCGCCTCTTTGAAGGCCAGGCCTGCGCCTTCGGCGGCCTGCGCGTAGCCGGCGGCCTCTTGCGATAACTGTTCGGGCGCGGCGCCTTGGAAGGAGTAGATCGACTGTTTCTCGTCGCCGACGATGAAGAGCGTCCTGGGCTTGGACAGGCTCCGCACCCCGGCGCCGGAGAAGAACTCCGCCGTGAGGGCGCGCAGGATATCCCACTGGGGCGGGGCGGTGTCTTGCGCCTCGTCCAGCAGCACGTGATCGATGCCGCCGTCCATCTTGTAGAGCACCCAGGCGCCGGCGTCGGCCCGGATCAGGAGATCGCAGGCGCGCTGCACCAGATCGGTGAAATCCAGCGCCCCTTGCGCCGCCTTGCCCGCCGCGAAGGCGCGCGCATACACATAGGCGAGGGTAAGGGCGTAGACGCTGTCCTCCGCCACGTGGGCCGCCCTTGCCTGGGCGGCGGCGGCCAACAGGCGTTCGCGCTCGGCGATCAATCGCGCTTGAAGGGCGGGGCGGGTCTTGATCGCCTTGGCGGTCTCCAGCCATTTCGCCGGCTCGCCCTTGGCGGTGCAGAAGACGCTGAGCGCGGCGTCGAGGTCGGCCTGGTCCGCCTCAGCGACCTCGGCCATTTTCTGAGCGCAGGTCTGGTCGCGAACGCCCCCTTCGCACAGGGCGGCGGCGCCCTCGCGCCACAGAGCGGGGTCCAGGACCGGCGGCGTCATCGCTTGGGCGCGAAGCGTGTCCGCCGACACCAGGCTCGCTAATCCGCACGCCTGCGCCAAGGCGATCGGCAGGCCGCCCAAGCCGCCGCAGCGCTCGACATAGGCCAAGATCGCTTCGCGCTTGCCTTCGAACGTGGCGAACATCGCCTCGAACGACTGGAAGTCGAGCGTTGAGGCGAAGCGGGCGTAGGCGTCGGCCAGGAGCGCCGGCGCGCCCAGGGCGGCGAGGCGGGCCACCTCGTCCCGCGCCTCCGCTGAAATCTGCGCCGCTGCGGCGTCGTCCAGCACGGTGAAGCCGGGGGACACCCCGGCCTCCAGCGGAAACCGCCGCAACAGCTTTTCGCAAAAGGCGTGCAGGGTCTCGATCTTCAAGCCGCCCGGCGTCTCCAGCGCCCGGGCGAATAGGCGCCGCGCCGCCGACAAATCCGCGGCCGCCTCGCCGATCTTGTTGAGTTCGGCGGTCAGGGTGTCGTCGGGCATCATCGACCAGCCGCCGAGCTGGTTGAACAGCCGTCGCTGCATCTCGGCCGCGGCCGCCTTGGTGTAGGTGACGCACAGGATCGCTTCGGGCCGCGCCCCATGCAGCAGCAGCCGCGCCACCCGATCGACCAGGGTCTTGGTCTTGCCCGAGCCCGCATTGGCGCTGACGAAGGCGGAGACCTTGGGATCGGCGGCGACGAGTTGGGGGTTGAGATCGGAGGGGGAGGATGGACTCATCCCTCGTCCTCCTCGTCCGCCGCCGCCGACCATTCCCGTACCCGCGCCAGGTGATCATAGTCGCTGACCTGGCTCAGAAACCGGGTCGCCGTGCGCGATCGATAGGGCTGGGCGGCGCGGCGGTACCGGGCGATGAGGCCCATCAGCCCGTCGAGCGCCGCGGCCGCCATCGCTTCGCTCTCACCCGCTACGGCCCGCGTGACCTCCTCGCCCGGCGGGGTGCGGCCGGTGAGGCGCAAATAGACCAGGTCGCCGGGCGCGATCTTCCCTAGGTCCTCGAATCCCCCGCCCATTAGCAGGGCGGCGGTCAGCGTCAGCTGGGGCGCGAAACCCGTCTCGATTTCTTTGGCGGTCGGCGGTCGGCCGGTCTTGAAGTCCAGCACATGGACGCCGCCATCGAACAGCTCCAGCCGGTCCGCCCGAGCCGTGAGCTTGAACAGCGAGCCGTCCGACAAGCTATAGGTTAGCTCCCCTTTCTGCTCGACGCGTACGCTGCGGCAGGCGCTGCGGCGTCTGGCCTCCACCTCGGCGACCCAGCCGCCGGCGCGCACCGCCAGAATGCGCTCCCGCGCCATCGCGCTGTCGGTCAGACCCTGGTCGTGCAGGGCTTGCACATAGAGGTCGGCGAAGCGGGCGGGGGCTATGTCGTGGGGCAGGCTCGACCACTCTTCTGCGAAGGTTTCGAGCGCCGCATGGATCGCCGCGCCGCGCGCCCTGGCCTCGATCCGCTCGTCGGGCCGATCGAGCTTGCGCAAGCCCAGGACCCGGCGGGCGTAGACGGCGTAGGGATCGCGCACCAGCCGCTCGACCTCGGTCACCGGCAGCTCCGTCGGGCGCACCGCGACGGGGGGGCGGGGCGCAGGCCGTGGGGCGGGTGTGAGGCTCTCCGGCGGATCGGCCAGAGGGGCGTCCAGCGCCCGCGCCCAGGCCAGAGCATCGTCGCGACGGGGCAGGGCGAGGCCGGCGCCCCTGGCTAGGGTCTCCAGCCGCCACAGCCAGCGCGACATCACCGCCGGCTGACCGCCGCGCCGCTCGCTGTGGATCAACACCACCTCGGGCGCGCAGGCGGCCTGTGCGAAGTCGTGCGCCGAGAGACCGACGCGCCGTTCCGGCGGCGGCAGCCCCATCCGCGCCCGCATGGGTCGCGACAGGAAGGGATCGACCTCGGCCGGGCGCGGCCACACCCCTTCCTCCAGCCCCGCCAGGATCAGCCGGTCGGCGCGGATCAGCCGGGCCTCCAGAGCGCCCAGGATCTTCAACCGAGGGTGAGAGGCGCCGCCGCTGCGCAGCGTCTGGGTCGCCATCAGGGCGGTGACGAGCTGGGCGAAGCCCTTGACCGAACAGGGCGGCAGCGCCGCGCCATGGTCGATCAGCTCAGCCAGAAACCCCGAGGCCGCCTCGCCGTCGGCGCCCGCCCAAAGGTCGCCGCTCCGGCCGCGTGCGTCGGCGCCGAGCTGCTCCATCGCCTGGGTCAAGGCGCGCGCCGCCTCAGCCACCTGGGCCGGCCCCTCCGCAAAGGGCTCCGCGGCGATCTCCAGAGCGGCCTTTAAGGATTTCGCCAGGGCTCCCGCGTCAGCCGCTTCAGGATACCGGTCGAGCCTTGCGAACATGTCGGCCCAGGTGCGGGGACGGGCGCCGCGCAGGCCCCGTCGCTCCAGGGTGCGCACCGCCAAGGCCAGGGCGGCGTCCTCCAGCCCCAGACGGACGCGGGGGTGTTTCAGGATCGCCAGCAGGGTCGGCGGGCTCAAGGGGTCCGCGACCGCTGCGGCTATCAGCCCGATCAGCACGCCGGTGGGATGGCCGCCGAGCGGTGAGCCGGCGGAGGAGTCGATCCGCACCCCCCAGCGCGCCAGCTTGGCGCAAACACGGCGGGCCAGGGCGGCGTCCGGGGTGATCAGGGCGGCCGTCAGGTCCGGCGTCTCCAGGGTTTCGCGCAGGAGCACGGCGGCGGCGGCGGTGGCCTCCTCCTCGGTGCGTGCGGTGATGAGGCTGAGGCCCTCCAGACCTTGGGCGATCGGGTCGCTGACCGCGCCCGCGCCCTCCTGGCGCAGATCGCCGATCACGCGCAACCAGTCGGCGGTGGCCTCGGCGGGCCGCAGGGCTTCGTTGACGACGCGTCGGCGTCGGCGACCCTTCGCCTGGTCGGCGTGCGACTCATCCGCCGGCCACATCTTGACGTCGGCGCGCGTGATCCTTGAGCGCTCCAACAGCCGGCGCAGCGCATCCTGGGGATGGGCGTCGCCCACCTCCGTCCACGCCGCCTCCGCCAGGTCGAGATCGAGGCCGGGCAGCACGACGCAGCCCTTAGGCGCCGAGGCGACGACGGCGAGCAGCGCCGCGGTGGCCGGCGCTGCGCCGGTCGAGCCGGCTGCGATCAGGGGGCGTTGCGGCGGCGTCCTGGCCCATTGCTCCGCCAAGGCGCGCAGCAGTTGCGTGCGTCGATCGGTGACGTCGATCAGGCCCAGCGCCTTCAGCCGCCGTGGCCAAGCCTCGACCGCAAGGGCTAGAAAACGGGCCGAAATCTCCCAGTGGCGCGCCAACTCGCCCTCGACCAGGGTGTAGACCGCGCTCGGGTCGGCGATTTCGGCGATCTGCATCGACTCCAGGAAGGCGCCCAGCGCGTCGCCCAACTCCAGAGCGCCTGATGCGCTGAGCTCGCGGCCCAGGATGTCGGCGTGGTCGGCGACCAGGCGCGCCAGCTCGAAGCGGCGGCGCATGGGGCTGATGGCCGGCGGTAGGTCCAGCGCCAGGTCGCCGGGCTCGAATGGCGGCTCGCCCTCGTCCAGTTCGCCCAGCGCGCGGATTTGCGGCAGGAGCACGGCTTCGGCCGCGCCCACCCGCAGAAAAGACTCCGCCAGCTCCCGCGCCGCGCGGCGGGTCGGCGTCAGCACCACGGCGTCGGCCAGGGCCTCAGGCCCGAGCGGCGCCAGCGCCGCGTTCAGGCCGGCGGCGAGGTCGTCCAGAAACGGGCGATGGGCGGCGATAGTGAACCAGCGGGGGCCTTCGCCGCCAAACAGCGACCGATAGGCCGGCGACGGCGTCAAGGCGCCCCTCTCACGGCTAACGGCGCCGCCAGCCGGCGCTCGGCGGCGTCGCGGGCGACGGGGTCGCCCACATGCATCCACTCGCCCTCCAGCCCCACGCCGTACAGCCGCCCCTCCGTCGCCAATCGCCGCCAGATCCGCGCGAGCGAGAAGGGGGTCAGCGGCTCGTCATCGACGATTTGGGGCTTGCAGATGTGGGCGCCGATATAGGCGAAGGGGGCTGTCGCCGCCTCGCCCCGAAACCGCAGTCGGCCATCGCAATCTTTGAAGACGTCGCCGGGTCCATCGAAGCCCATCGCCGTTTGGGTCGGCGTGAGCAGCAGGCAGACGTCCATGGTCGCGGGGTTCCAGGCCTTGGCGAGGGCCTCAAGCGCCGGCGCGCCGTGCTCGATCCAGATTGAATCGATGTTGGCGACAAACACCGGGGCGTCGCCCAGGAGCGCGCGCGCCTTCTTCAAGCCGCCGCCCGTTTCCAGGAGTTCGTCCCGCTCGTCGGAAATGACGATGGTCGGCGGCTTGGCGCGGCGGGCGAGATGGGTCTCCAGCCGGTCGGCGAAGGCGTGGACGTTGACGACCGCCCGGGTCACGCCCGCTTCGCCCAGGCGATCCAGCATATGGTCGATCAGGGGCCGGCCGGCGACTTCGACCAGGGCCTTGGGGCGATCGTCCGTCAGGGGCCGCATCCGGCTGCCGACGCCCGCCGCCAGCACCATGGCGGTGGTGGGCGACGTCATGCCCGCGCCGTCTGCGGCACGTGCTGGTCGAACCAGGCTTTCAGCTCGGCGAGGTCGGGGTGCGCCAGGTTGCGGTCCAGCAGCCGCCACATCCGGGGCAGAAAGGTCCGGTAGCGCGGCTTGCCGTCGCGCGCGATGAGCCGGGCGAAGATGCCGACGACGCGCACATTGTTCAGCGTCGCCAGGGCCGCATAGTCGGACAGGAAGGCCGCGGGGTCGCCTTGCAGCCCGCTCGCCAAATACCGCTCCAACATCGCCTGCTCCAGCTCCGGCGCGACATCGCGGCGGGCGTCCTGCAGCAGGGCGGCGAGGTCCCAGGCCGGATGGGCTATCACCGCATCCTGGAAGTCGAGCAGGCCGACCTTGGCCAGGCCTTCGCGCTGATCCAGCCAGATCAGGTTCTCGGCATGATAGTCGCGATGGGCGAAGACGCATGCCCCCGCCTCGCCCCGGGCGTGGATCGGCGCCCAGAGCGCGTCCCAATCCGTCAGCGCAGCGTCGTTGAACCTCAGTCCGGGGGCCAGCTTGGGCAGCCAGGTCGAAAGGAGGTCGGTGGCCGTCTTCAGGGCCAGGGCGTCATAGGTCAGGAGCGGCCAGGGCGCATGGCCCGGTACGGGCAAATCGCTGGGCGCCGGCTCGGCGTGCAGCTGGGCCAGGAGGTCTATGGCGGCGTCGTAAAAGGGGCGCGGCGGTTCGCCCGCCTCGATCCGGCGGGCGAAGAGACCCTCGCCCAGATCTTCCATCACGACGAACCCGCTCTCGACGTCGAAGGCGACGATCTCGGGCGCCGAAAGCCTCAGCGATCGCAGATAGAGGTCCACGCCGACGAAGGCGTCCACGCGGCAGGCGGCCAGCCTCTGCAGGGCGTTATACCCCGCCGCTCGCCGCTGCTCCGCTGAGTCGTGCACTCCGCAGGGCGGGCTCTCCGAGGTCTTTGGCGCGTCCATCAGGATCAGCGGCGCGGCGCCCTGGCGATGCAGGCGGATGTAGCTGCGGGTGGAGGCGTCGCCCGGCATTCGCTCGGTGCGAGCCTCCGCCAAGCCTGCGGCGGTCAGGAAGGCCCATCTCAGCTCCCCCCGCTCCGACGGGATGTCGCCAATCGAGTCGTCGGAAGGGGTTTGCGTCAAGGCTGCAGCCTGATTCTGGGTCGGTTAACTCTGTTCTAACCCATGTCTGCGGCCAATCCATGGGCCATGGGCGGTCAGCCGCACAAGTCGTGCGCCGACCCCCTGTCCGACCCCCTGTCCGGCCCCCTGTCCGGGCGCTTGTCCAGGCGCCTCAGCCGGCGCGATCGCCAGCTCGACATCCAGCCTTGCGGGGGGCAGATCGCCCTCCAGCCGTTCGGGCCACTCGATCACGGCGGCGCCGGTCTCCAGCGCCTCCTCCAGACCGATCTCGTAGGCCTCCGCCGCCGAGGTCAGGCGATAGAGGTCGAAGTGGGCGATCGGGAACTCTGGTCCCTCGTAGGTCTGCACCAGGGTGAAGGTGGGGCTCGGCACGTCTTCGTCCGCATGGGTCAGGGCGCGGATCAGCCCCCGCGCCAGGGTGGATTTGCCGGCGCCCAGGGGGCCGTAAAGGCAGACGGCCTCGCCGGCCCGCAGCTGCGCGGCGATCAAGGCGCCCAGCCGCGCGGTCGCGTCCGCATCGACCAGGGGCCGCCAGCCCTGAAGGTCATTCATCAGCGGGATCAGCCATGAGGATTGGGAATGGCGCAGCTCATGGACCCAGGGTGTCCTATAGGTTATCTGCCGCCGCAAGCCGGGCCGCGCGGGACGCCCTGCGGAAAGCTGGAATTTGGGGGTTTCGGGGTCTTGGCGGACGTGAGCGGACGGATCGTGATCTTGGGCGCGGGCCATGCCGGCGGCACGGCCGCAGCCCTCCTGCGCCAACTCGGCTGGACGGGGCCGATCACCCTGGTCGGCGACGAGCCGATCGCGCCGTATCAGCGGCCGCCCCTGTCCAAGGCCTGGCTCAAGGGCGAGGCGGACGCGGATTCGCTCGCGCTGCGCCCGGACAGCTTCTACGCCGAGCATGACATCTTGCTGCGCCTGAACGCCCGCGCGGTGGAGATCGACCGCGCCGCGGGGGCCGTCCTATTAGAGGGCGGCGAGCGTCTGCCCTACGACCGGCTGATCCTGGCGACTGGCGCGCGGGCGCGGCGTATCGCGCTGCCAGGGATCGAGCTGGAGGGCGTTCTTGAGCTGCGTACCGCCGCCGATGCGGATCGGCTGAAGGCGGCGCTGGGACCGGGCAAGCGCCTCGCGGTGGTCGGCGGCGGCTATATCGGCCTGGAGGCGGCGGCCTCGGCCCGGGCGCTGGGCGCGCAGGCTACGGTGATCGAACTGCAATCGCGGGTGCTGGCGCGGGTGGCGTGCGAGCCGCTGTCCCTTTTCATGCAGGACTACCATCGCGCACAAGGCGTGGCGATCGAGCTGGGCGCCGGTGTGGACGGACTGGACGGCGAGGGCGGCCGTATCACCGGCGTGCGTCTCTCAGACGGCCGGCTTCTGGCCTGCGATGCGGCGTTGATCGGCGTCGGCGCGTTGGCGAACCAAGAGCTGGCCCAGGCCGCGGGGCTCGACTGCGATAACGGCGTGGTGGTCGATCTGACCGCCAAGACGTCTGATCCCGCCATCTACGCCATTGGCGACTGCACCCGCCGGCCCTTGCCGCTCTATGGCCAGCTGGGGCGGCTGGAGAGCGTGCCCAACGCGCTGGAACAGGCGAAGCAGGCCTCAGCCGACCTGTGCGGGACCAAGCCGCCGTCGCCGGAAACGCCCTGGTTCTGGTCGGATCAGTACGATCTCAAGCTTCAGATCGCCGGCCTGCCGCTGGGCGCCGAGCAGATCCTGGTGCGCGGCGAACCCGCCACCGCCCGCTTCGCCGTGTTTCACCTC
>Ga0209611_10010562_pt1 | contig 13560 bp, 14 predicted proteins | sample S1TSphgellanicum_3_FD_187693 | JGI IMG/M metagenome (GOLD analysis project Ga0209611, IMG submission 187693) | Host-associated microbial communities from peat moss isolated from Minnesota, USA - S1T2_Fc - Sphagnum magellanicum MG (SPAdes) (version 2) | ecosystem: Host-associated > Plants > Peat... | reverse complement strand
GAGAATATCAGACCGGTGCCAGCACTTCGGCCGCGCGTGCTATCTCGTCGAGCGCCACATAACGTTCGCGAAATTCCGGCGGCCAGCGCACAGGCCGCCCGCTCGACAATTCGATGCAGGCGTATTCGATCTCGGCGCGCGCGAGCGTCGTACCGTCCGATTCACGCCGGATTTGGAAACGTCTGCGAACCCGCAATTTGCCATCGGCCGGCAGCAGCCAGGTCGCAGCTCCAATGGTGTCGCCGAGCACGGCAGGCCGCAAATAAGCGATGACACTGCGCAACACCGCCATGCCCCGATCGAGCTTGAGGCATGTGTCGATCGGCAACCCAAGCGCCGCGGAATGCTCCCAGGCGGCGAGATCGAACCAGGTCATATAGACCGAATTGTTTACATGGTCGTAGGCGTCGATGTCGGCGGCGACGACCGCGACCGATGCCACGTAAGGTGCCGGTAAATCCCAGTCTGCGCTTGCGCTGCTCGAGGTCACTGGCAAATCCGCTATTGCAGATTCGGAGTCTCGTTCGCTTCGCGCACGCTGGAGGTGAGTACCTGTCCCGTTGCCTGAATCTTCGCCTCTTTGAAGGCGCCACCGTGTTTGCCGTCCCGCAGCGGATTGAATTGGATATCGATGCGGTCGCCGGGCTTGAAGGAGCTGTGCGTCCACCCGATGCGCGTCAAGTTGCCGGGACTGGTGAGCTCGAGCGACCAGATCTCCGGGGGAGCACCGGGTTTCGGCACCGCCTCGATGAGCAGCGTCACGTGCGGATTGGTCCACCGAAATTCCTTGACCGTCGCGGGACACGCGATCGTCTTGTCAAAGTCGAACATGGCGAAGGAGTGATGCGCCTGCGCCGGCATCGTCTCGCCCAGCACGCCGCAAGCAAGCGAGAAAATCACCATGCGGCTCATCGATTCGAGTTTCATGACCATCCTCACTTGGCGGGCGGCAGCCAATTGCCGCCCTCGGTTTCAGGTACCGGTACGAACACGGCATTGCCGGCCGAATCCTTTGCTTCCGAAAAATTGCCTTGGATGCACACTCCCTCGGCAATATCGTACTTGCGGGCACGTTGTCGGACCATGAACCGCGAGGTCTTCCAGGTCTTGGTGAGTACATGCGGCGCGGTGACCTCGAGATCATCCTCCAGCCTGTCCGGGCCGGCCAAGTGTATGTGCTCCACGACGTGCATGTCGCCGTTATTGGGCAGACCGACTGCCTCGCTGGGTGCGATGTAGGCCTCGGGCAGGATGCCCACGGTGTCGACGACCAGCGTCCCGTCCTCCCAGTGACCGATCGAATGGCCATGAAAGCTCGGATCCGGATCGGAGGGATGGGGGCGCCCGTCGGTGTAGATGCGCCGCAGCCGATTGCCGTCCATTTCGCCGAGAATGCTGACGCGGCCCGGCGTGAACAGAAATTCCATGGCGTTGTGCGTGATGAGCATCCAGCTCGGCATGCCTTCGGGCAGGCAATTGACGAACAAGCCCTTGGGATTGCCGGCCCTTTCTTGCGCCTCCAGTTTTCTGATTTCCGCGGCCGCCTTTGGATTCCACGGGATGGGATCCGCCTTTTCACGCCGCTCCTGATCGGAGGTATTGGGCGTCCACACCCCGCTCCAATCCGGCAGCTGCGCGAGGGCCGCCCAATCGGCAGGCTTGGGTGCGGCATTCAGCACGGAGTCGGCGGCTTGCACGGCGCCTGTGGCGAGCCATGCCATTCCCGTGACGGCAAGCCCGAAGGCCGTCGAGCGGCTCCGTCTATCGACGCGCATGGGCAACCTCCTCACACGGCAACTCACGTCGGCGCATTGATGGTAAAGCCGATCCAGCGGCCGGCCGCAACGATCCCGAGCCACAGACAGAGCGACACGGCGCCGGCGACACGTGCCCGCGTCGGCGTGGTATCTGCCGTGTGCCAGTCCGCTACCCCCCGGTTGACGGCCAGGTGGTACACACCCATGTTGATGCCGGCGAGAACGAGCAATGCCATCTTGATCCGAAAATAGAGATTGGATCCGTACGTGGTCGCATTCGACGAGAACATTAGCATGCCGGTCAAGACCGCGCCCCCGAAAGCGGTCCACGTGATGGGCAGCACTGCAGCCGTGACGTAGGCGACCCCACGATCGCGTGAGGTCACACCGATGAGCCGCAAATCGACCACGGCAATCGATCCGATCACCAGCGTGAGCGCGAGTACGTGCACGCACTCGATCCACGGAAACAGAACCGACCCTTCGCGTATGGCTGTGGCAACGCTGGTGCTCTCGAGGGTCTGCAATAATGAGTCCAACACTTCAGCCTTGCACGTACGCGATCCATCGGCCCGCGAACACGATCCCGATCCAGAACGGCAAGGAGAGCGCGGCCATTACCTGCGCGCCGCGGCGCCGCGCTGGCGATACCTCCCAGAATCGGGGGTCTTTGCGCAGCGGGACCTGGCAGGCGAGGGTCATGCAAATCGCTCCGATCAACAGCGCCATTTTCAGGAAAAACACGGGATTTTGCAGGGCGCGCGCGGGTTCGGCGACGATCAGCAACGCGCCGGTCGCAAGCAATACCGGCAGCGACCACCAAATGAAGGGCACGAATCGCCGGGTCACGGCGGCCACCGCTTGATCCTGCCACCGGATGCCGAACAGCCGAAGATCAATCATCAAGGCCGAAGTCACCACCGCCGCCACGGCGACGATGTGCACGGTTTGAGTCGCCGGGATTATCCACTCGGTGGTTTGAATCGCCTGACTGGGCGAGGTCGAAGCCAGCCACTTGCAAAAAGATTGCAGAGAATGTACTGCCATGACGAAGGATCAGGGGCGCCGCTGATTGGGATACCAGTATGTCACGTGGCACGCCTCGCAGGCGTTATCGATTGTCGTGCCGGAGTCCATCAATGCTTGCGCGTTCCTGGCATCGATGGCTTTCAGTGCCTCGCTTCCCGCGGCTTGAAGCCCGCGCGCGAACTGAACAAATACCTCATGGGTGGCGTCGATCCTCGTCTGGATTTCCGTATGGCTCAACTCGCCGGGCCGCGGCTGGGGTGGATCATTCGGCGCGTCGTTGGCGACGACGCGACCCGGCATGCTCAACAGGTTGGCCGCCTCGATGAGGTTGACCGCGCCGATACGCACGGCTTGCCAATCCTCGGCCGTACGTGGCTGCCGATCCTCGATGCCGGAATCGCCCGCGATGTAGGCAACCGAATCCCATAACGTATCGGCGGACGGATCGATGAGCCCTTCCATGAGGTCTTGCACCGTCGCCGTGAGCTGGTATTGCGGCACCGATGGCTCCGGCTTGGACGCCGTCTGGCGCAAACACCCCGCGATACTCAGGATGACAGCCGCGGAAAGCACGAGGTTTCTGCTCAGCACAAATCCTTCGCCGACCTTGAACGCGCCGTGACTTTGAATTTGCGCGGTCGCTGTGCGCGATCATAACACCTCGATGGAAATGTGATTCCGGCCTACCGTTTCCACAAACGCTGCCGCGACGGTATTCCCTCAGCCGGCGGGTTTATCACCCCTTGGCTGGCCCGGCTTGCCGCGAGGTCGCTCGTGTTCCCTTGCCGTGCTCTTGAGACGCGCCTCGACGTCCTTGGTCTTGGCCGCCCGTTCCTTGAGAGCCTTGTTTTCACTTTTTGGATCATTGTTCTGCATCGCTTTCTCCTAATGACAATGGAGCGGAAGTGGATCTTGGGGGCTCACCCCCGCATGCCTGCGGCGATGCGTTCGCCGAGAGCTTTGTCGACCTTGCGAAAATATTCGATAGTCCGCGCGAATACGGTCTGAGAGACCTCGTCTTTCAGGTGAGCGACGATGTTGCTCACCAGGCGTGCGCGCCGCGAGAGCAGGCACTGTTACACGACTGAGTCGTTCGGTCTGTTCGCCGCAGCACCGACAACCTTCAATTCGTCCGTGGCGGCTGCAGGACAAGTTCAAAGGTGCCGGCGGTGGCGGATGGGTACTTATGTTAATTGCGGGGCTTGCCGCTGGACAATCAGATCTGCTTGAACACGCCTGCAACACCTTGGATTGAACGGGTCGGTGTCCACCAGTAAACTGTCGAGGGATGGGCGGCGATTGACCAGTCGGAAGTGATTCCAATGCCGCGTCCAGACGCATCAACGCCGACCGAACCCGCCCAACTGTTTGCGTTTCCTGACGACAACCGGAGCTTGTGAGAATGGCACCGCGCCTGGGTGTAATCGTCCCCTACCGCGACCGTGCTGAGCATCTGGCGGAGTTCATCCCTGCACTCACGAAATTTCTGACGGCAAATACCCCGCAAATCCCGGCTCGCATCCTGGTGGTTGAACAAGCTCCAGGCCTGCCTTTCAACCAGGGTCTGCTGCAAAACGTTGGCTTTGTGATTCTGCATCAGGAGATTGATTATCTCTGCCTGCATGATGTCGATACCCTTCCCGAACACGCCGATTATTCGTGGCCCGATCGCCCCTCCATGCTGGTGTTCCATGGGCTGCCCCATCCACCGGAGGTCACGCTCATCGTGCTGAGCGGCGTCGTGCTGGTGCAAAAAGCGCATTTCCTCGCGGCCAACGGCTATTCCAACGAGTACTGGGATTGGGGATTCGAGGATGTGGATTTCCGCGAAAGGCTTCTCCGGCGCGGCCTCAAGCATGTGAATCGCGGCGGCACCTACCGCCTGCTACCGCACCGGCACCGGGCGTTGAATGAGGACGGAAGCAAATCGGGAGCGCATGACCGCAACCAGAAGATGTTCGTCGAACGCTGGTACGACCGACGACCCGACGGCTATGTGCGCAAGGCTGAAGCGGATCTATGGACCCGGGATGGCCTAAATACTCTTCCGGCACCGGTGATTTCACCCCGCCGAGTACTCCACCCGGCCGGCGAAGGAAGGATCTTGGTGGAACATGTAGGCGTAGCGCCGCAGGCACCGAAAATACCCGTTTGATCAAAACCTGCAATCCACGCGAGTGATGCGCATAGGTGATGGCTCCTACTCATATCGAAGCGCTTCCACAGGTTTCGTGCGTGCCACGATAAGTGCATGACCCGCGACTGTTGCCAGTGCGATGCCGAGCGCAATCGCTCCTGCCTCGAGAAACGTCACAGGACTCAAACCAACGTGGTAGGCAAAGCCTTCAAGCCAACGGTGCATGAAGAACCACGCGAAGGGCAGCGCAATCACGTTGGCCCACAGCACCGGCTTTGCGAATTGCCACATCAATAACACAAGGATGTCCCGACGCCGCGCACCCATGGCCTTCCGGATGCCGATCTCTTTGGTACGCTGTGCGGTCGAATGTGCTGACAGCCCAAACAGTCCCAGCGCAGCAATGACGACGGCGAGACCTGCGCCGAGACTTATCGCCGTCCCTTGCAATACGATGTCTGCATACATGTCTTGTAGAGTTTGGCTCAAGAAGCGTCGATGAATGCTCGTATGCATGACCTGGGACCAGGCGGCATCGATTGCCGTCAGGGCTTCCGGAATCTGCGAACCCAGTAACCGCACGGCAAGCCCAGAATACGAATGAATGCCCAAGTAGAATATCTGCCGCAACACTGGGTGCCGGGTGTCGAGTCTAAAATCAGGCGACACACCGATGATTTCGGATGGCACAACTGTGCCGGGCGTCGGATTGGCACTCCAGTGGCGACGATTCCAGAGAACAATCTGGCCAACCGCCTGGGACGCAGAACTGAAACCCAAGTCGCGCATCCCGGTTTCATTAACGACAATGGATGGGGTTGTTGCCGTGTCCGCGTCGACACGGGTGTCACCATCACCATGGTTGTGATCGAAAAAACGTCCCGCCAACGGCCGTAGGCCATAGAACTCAAGCGCGCCATAGTCGACGGCGCCACTCACCATCGGAGTTGCAACCCCGCCCTTAACCTGCGCAGAAACGATCATTCCGCCGTTGAAGAGAGCATTCTGATCGGCGCACACGGCCTCAACGACACCAGGCACGGTGGCAAGGCGGTCTCGAAACGCCCCGCCAGAAGCGTCGCAAGCATTGTCGATGAGAAGGATGCTGGAGCCGTCAACTCGGAGTTGGTTGTTGAGGGAGAACAGCGTCTGGCGCCAAATCGTTGCAGCTGTAATGCCGAGGCCGATCATGATGGCGAACTGCAGAGCGACTAGAGCGCGGCGCAGAATGCCTCCGGTTGCTCCCTGGACGAGCGTCCCCTTCAACACTGCGGCTGGCCGAAATGCCGACAAGACACAAGCAGCATATGCACCGGCCATCAAGCCCAAACCGACGGTAGTCAATAGGAGAGCGCACAATAGGGTTGGATCGCCAAGATAGTTGAATGCGATCTTCTGCTTTAGGACAGAGTTCATCCAGGGCAATAAAACCTCGGTAAGCGCTACGGCTAGCACCATGGCCAAGGCGACATAGATGACCGCCTCTCCCAAAAACTGGACTATTAATTGGCTTCGAAGCGCGCCCGCGGCCTTGCGAACGCCCGTCTCAACGGCGCGCTGGGCCGCTCGCGCAGTCATCAGCGAGACGAAATTGAATGATGCCGAAGCGATAACCAAGACCGCAATGGCGACGAGGGCAGAGAGAAGCGTCCTGTCGCCTCTGGGTGACATCATCGTTGATTCGCTGGGAGGTGATAAATGTAAGTCACCAATAGGCATCAGATGCAATCCGACGGTGAACCCGGGTGGGTAAACAGTCGAGGTGTCAGAATTGTGAGTTGCAAACGCGGAGAGTTCCTGTTGCATCTGCTGCGTTGGCGTCCCAGGCCGCAGGCGGATGAAAGTATAAGCGTTCATACGAAATGCGCCTTGATCTGGTGTGAGATCGTAAAGCGCGAACGGGGAGTACGCCGCGAGGCTTGAGCCGAACAACTGGCCCTTTATATAACTATTCGACGGCAAATCCTCTATGATCGCGGTCACGCGCATCGGATGAGTTGTGTTGAAGGCAGCGGACATCTTGTTCGCATCCGATCCCATGGCAGGGTTCACTTCCAAGAGTTCACCCAGCGGCATATCCCGACCGAAGTACTTTCGTGCCGCCGTGCGGGTAAGGACGACGCTGTCGGGCGTGGTCAGCGCCGTTTGAGCATCGCCCGCCAATGATTTCAGCGCCATGACCCGGAAGAATGACGGGTCCACCCAGATGAAATCCGCCTCATCCGCCTCCACTTGGTCATGACGAATATGCGGCGGATCCTCCGCAGTCATGACCCGGGCGATGGTTGCGATCTCGGGGAACTGTGCGCTCAACTTTGCCGCCACATCGGGAAAAGAGAAATCCCATCGCTCTGTAGGCAGGTTACGATTGGCGTAATCCTTGGTCTCAGTCAGCAGGTAGACGTCGTGATAATCCGGCAGAAACCGGTCATAACTCAACTCATAGCGCACGTAGAGGGCGATCAGCAACGCCGCTGCGAATCCCAGCGAAAGCCCGAACAGATTGATTGCCGTGTGGACCCGGTTGCGAAGCAGATTACGCAGTGCGGCTGCAAGGTAATTCCCCATCATGGCCGCTTCAAACCTCGGTGGCGTCCACCAGTCGGCCGTCCAGCATGTTCACCACCCGATGGGCGCGCCTTGCATGTTCCTCGGAGTGGGTCACCATGACGATGGTGGTGCCGCCGTTCATAATTTGCGTGAGCATCTCCATCACGGCCTCGCCATTGGCAGTATCCAGGTTACCGGTCGGTTCGTCGGCGAGGATCAGCTTGGGATGGGCGACCAACGCGCGGGCGACGGCAACCCGCTGCTGTTGGCCGCCGGAGAGCTGCTTCGGCATGTGACTCGCGCGGTGGGCCAGATCGACGCGCTCGAGCGCGGCAGCAATGCGCTCACGTCGTTCGGCGCGTGGCACCCCTACATACAAAAGCGCGACTTCGACGTTCTCGGTTACATTCAGATCATCAATGAGATTGAAGCTTTGAAATACAAAGCCGACACCGGCGCGCCGGCGCAGAGTGAGTTCCTGCTCCGAGCAACGAGCGATATCCTCGCCGCGAAACCAGTAGGAACCGGAGGTTGGGCTGTCGATCAATCCGAGGATATTGAGAAGCGTCGATTTACCACAGCCCGATGGACCCATGATCGCCAGGAATTCCCCGGGCTTGACTTCCAGGGACACGTCGTCGAGCGCTGCCGTCTCCACATCGGTCGTGCGGTACACCTTCGAGACGTGTTCGAGCTTTAGCATGCTCCATTCCTTCTTAGTGCGTCAGGACAACCCGATCGGCCTTTTCAAGGCCCGTATAATCAGACGTGATCACTCGCTCACCCGTGCGGAGCCCGGCCAAGATCTCCACTTGCTCACTGGTACGACGACCCAGCTTGATGCGCCGGCGCTCTGCAATGTCGCTATCCGGGCCGAGAACAAAGATCCAATCGCCGCCCGTGCGTTCAAGGAATGGCCCACTGTCGAGGATGGTTCCCTGCGTATCGCCCCCGAGCTGCAAGCGGCCTTGGGCAGTCGCACCCTCCACGAGCGTCGGCGGGCTCGCCCCCTGAAAATCAAGATCCACCCGGAACTGACCGTTCTGAACCTGGGGGTACACCCGTTTGATCGTGAGCGGAACAGGTTCACCGTTGACGGCAATAGTGGCGATTTGACCAATATGCACACGCGTGAGGTAGAACTCGTCGATATCAGCAATCAGCTTCATCCCTGTCTGCGGCGTAACCTCGGCAAGGCGCTGGCCAGAACTTCGGATTTCACCGACCTTAAGATCGATCGCGGTCACCTTGCCGGCATTGGGAGCACGAATGACTAGACCATTCAGCTTGTCATGCACCACCGCGAGGTTCCCTCGAAGGTTCTCGAGCTGCTCATGGATCGCTGGGAGCAACCGCTCTCGAAGAGCGGACTGACGCGCCCCGCTTTCCGCCTGTATGGGCCGCAATCGCTTGTAATAAGCAAGCTCGTCAGACGCTACGTCGCGCTGCTCGAGCGAAAGGGCACCCTTTGCGGCGAGCTCCTCGCGCCGCCCGGCGGCCCGACCTAAGCGAACCAGGTTGTAGTCGATCTCTGCCAGTGCACGATCGTTAGCCAGCTGGTTCTGCTCAAGAGCGATCTCATTTTGCTGCAGCTCCGAGATGGCTTGGTTAATCTGAGATTCCTGCTGGATGACCTGAAGAGCGAGGTTTGTGTTGCTCAATTCGATCATTGGCTGGCCGGCGCGTACCAAATCCCCTGGTTCCACGAGCACACGATCGACGCGCCCCCCATCGATCGCATCGACGTAGACCGTCTCGCGGGGGACCACGCTCGCGCGTAGTGGCATCAGATCGTGAAAGACCCCTTTCTCTACGGTTGAGATGGTGATTTGCGCGATTGGCAGCCGCACCGTTCGCTCTCCCGAGCCGGCAAGAAGCCTTAAAAGCAGCAGAATCAACACAATGGCGCCCGCTAACGCGATCACCACCCGAAGGGCGATCGGCCATCGCGTCGGCGACCACCGCCCGTGCGGAATCCTTCGATCCATGCCGCCTGTCGCAGCGGGTTCGAGTTTCAGCACGCGGACCGCCATGGAAGGTTGCTTCTCTCCTCGCTCAAGTCGAGGACTGCTTGCGTTTGATTTTGCCGATGAGAGCCTCCAGGCGAGTGGCGTCGACGAAACCGGCATCGACCAGCCCGCGCAGCACGCGCTCGAGCGAGCCTCCGCAATAGCCTTCGACAATGCCCTGGACGGCACTTGCAGCGGCGGCTTCCGCAGTGTCGGTCGCTCGATAAATGAACGTTCCACTCACGACCGAGTGAGTCACGTAGCCCTTGTCTTCCAGACGGCGCAATACCGTACGGATGGTTGGATCTTTGAGCTTCCGACGGACGTGCTTACGGACTGCGAAAGCGGTCATGTCCCCGTGAGTCCACAGGATTGTGAGCAACTCGTGCTCAAGATCGCCGAGAGGGGGCCGCTTGCCTTTCATATGGCTACCGATGGTAACATGTTACGATGCGTAACAAGTCTAACGCCGCGGCAGAGCCGATGCAAATAATCACCCGGAACGAGCCGGGTCGGCACTGAGGTTTATATGCTTCGAAGCGTCGTCATCATTTCAGTCGCGGCAACGGTATTGATGGGGGCCGGCACTGTGTCTTCGTCCGAACCAACCATGGCGGAAATGCAGTGGCATCGCCGTGTGCTGATTGTCTCCACTCCCCTCGCGGCCGATCCGCAATTTGTTGCCCAGCAGCGCGCGCTCTCGCAATGGAAGGGAGGCGATGACCGCGATGTATCAGTGGTGCGCATCGAGGGCGACGCTGTGTCGGGAGCAAGCGAAACCGCAGCCGAACTTCGGGATCGGTATCATCTCGCGGCCGCATCATTTTCGGTCGCCTTGATTGGTAAGGACGGGCACGTGGCCTTGCGCTCCCAGAACGCGTTGACCGGGGCAGAATTGGAGGCGGCCATTGACGCCATGCCCATGCGCAAGGCCGGGCAACGCTGACTCGCGCGGGATAAGGCCAATGGCATTAGTGCCATCCTGAGTTAGCACCGCCACGGGCCCTATCGGGGGTCGAGAGGCAATAGAAGAAATATTCTCCGCACGAATTCAACCAACATGCTGCTCTGTAGCCACCTATCTGGCCACGTCGAAACGATCCAGATTCATGACTTTGTTCCAGGCGGCAACGAAGTCCTGCACGAATTGCGGGTGTGCGTCTGAACTCGCGTAAACCTCGGCGAGGGCGCGCCACTCGGCGTTCGAGCCCAACACCAGATCCACACGCGTGCCGGTCCATTCCAGCCCCCCGGTCGCGGCATCGCGTGCTTCGAACACGTCCCTGCCCTCCGAGGTCGCCTTCCAGGTCGTGCGCATGTCGAGCAGGTTCACGAAGAAATCGTTGGTCAGCGCCCCTGGGCGCTTCGTCAGAACGCCATGCTGACTCCCGCCCGTATTAGCGCCGAGCACGCGCAAGCCGCCGATCAGCACGGTCATCTCGGGGGACGTCAGCGTGAGCAGTTGCGCCCGATCGAGCAGTAGTTCCTCGGCTGAGGCGGCCAATCCCGGCTTCTGGTAATTGCGAAAGCCATCGGCATCCGGCTCCAGCACCGCGAACGACTCGATATCCGTCTGCTCCTGGGAGGCGTCCATGCGACCCGGCGTGAAAGGCACCTCAATGGGTTGACCCGCCTTCTTTGCGGCGTTCTCGACTCCGGCGCATCCGGCCAGCACGATCAGATCGGCGAGCGAAATTCTCTTGCCGCCCGACTGTGCCTTGTTGAACTCGTGTTGAATTCCCTCGAGGGACGCGAGTACCTTGGCGAGCTTGGCAGGCTCATTGGCCGGCCAGTCTTTCTGCGGCTTGAGCCGAATCCGCGCGCCGTTCGCGCCGCCGCGCTTGTCTGAGCCACGGAACGTGGACGCCGCGGCCCAAGCGGTCGACACCAGTTGCGCGACGGTGAGCCCGGAGGCGAGGATCTTGGCCTTGAGCGCCGCAATGTCCTTCGCATCGACCAGCGCATGATTGACGGCGGGTATGGGATCCTGCCAGAGCAATGCTTCCGCCGGAACTTCGGGACCCAGGTAGCGCACTCGCGGACCCATATCCCGGTGCGTGAGCTTGAACCAGGCGCGCGCAAACGCATCCGCGAACTGATCCGGATGCTCGAGAAAGCGCCGCGAGATCTTCTCGTATGCCGGATCGACCCGCAGCGCCAAGTCGGTGGTCAGCATATTGGGTGCAATCCGTTTGCCGGCATTGTGCGCGTCGGGAACGGTGCCGGCACCGGCGCCGTTCTTCGGCCGCCACTGATGCGCGCCGGCCGGGCTTTTGCATAGTTCCCACTCATAGCCGAACAGATGTTTGAAATAATCGTTGTTCCATTTCGTCGGCGTCGTGGTCCAGGTCACTTCCAGACCGCTGGTGATGGCGTCGCCGGCAATGCCGCTGCCGTGCTTGCTGCTCCAGCCGAGACCCTGTGCCTCGAGGTCGGCGCCCTCGGGATGCGCGCCCACGTGCGCCGCATCGCCGGCGCCATGCGTCTTGCCGAAGGTGTGGCCGCCGGCAATCAGCGCAACCGTCTCCTCGTCGTTCATCGCCATGCGCTTGAAGGTTTCGCGGATGTCCCGCGCGGCACCCTGCGGATCCGGCTTGCCGTTTGGACCCTCCGGATTGACGTAAATCAGCCCCATCTGCACCGCGCCAAGCGGATTCTCGAGCTCGCGGTCGCCCGAATAGCGCAGGTCGCCCCCCAGCCAGGCCTTTTCCTGGCCCCAGTAGACGTCCTCATCGGGCTCCCACACATCCGCACGACCGCCGCCGAAGCCGAAGGTCTTGAAGCCCATGGATTCGAGCGCCACGTTGCCCGTCAGGATCATCAGGTCGGCCCACGAGATCTTTCGGCCGTACTTCTGTTTCACCGGCCAGATGAGCCGACGCGCCTTGTCCAAGCTGGCGTTGTCGGGCCAGCTGTTCAGGGGTGCGAAGCGCTGCTGGCCCCGGCCGCCGCCGCCGCGACCATCCGTGATGCGGTAAGTCCCGGCGCTGTGCCACGCCATGCGGATGAACAAGGGTCCGTAGTGACCGAAATCTGCGGGCCACCACGGCTTGGAGTCGGTCATCACCTTGAGCAAGTCCTGCTTGAGGGCTTGGTAATCGAGACTCTTGAATTCCCGCGAATAGTTGAAATCCCGACCCATGGGGTCGGATCTGGAGGAATGCTGATTCAGCAGATCCACGCGCAGCCGGTTCGGCCACCAATCCTGATTCGAGGCTCCGCCGCCGGCCATATGACCGAATGGGCACTTTTCTTCAACTTTTGCGTTCATTTGTCTTTACCCCAGTAATTACATCAGGCCGCCACCCAGCAACGCTCGACGGGTGGGTCGAAGTGCAAGTGCTCACACGGTGGCGTCGCCGCCATGTTGCTCTGCGCAGGTGTGATGCTTTGAGTGCAATCCGTAAGGTGCAATGCGCGCAGCTCCAGCAGTTGCCATCGGCGAGCAGTCGGCCGAGGCCATCTCGCGTGTTTTCTCAGTACGATTGACACAGCCACCGAAGGAGCGTCTCGCGCTGAATCTGAGCCTTATGTGAGCATATGTCTGTACGGGGGCGCACTTAACAAAACGGACAGGTCTGTGAAAGCTTCGCGGTTGCGACGCTGGGTATTGCAGTTCTCCGATCACGCCGCATGCCACGCGACATGCAAGCCGCTAAGAATCCGGGTCGCCCAGCCGATCCAGTGCGCCGGGCAGGGGCGGCGGACTTGTCGATAGATCCACGTTTGGAAGTTTCTGCACCGCATTCTCCCAACCACCGCCCAAGGCCCGATACAGCGACACGATGTCGTTGACGAGCTGGACGTTCGACTGCACGAGAGCCTGTCGATCAGCCAGTACCGTGCTCTGCGCAGTCAACACGTTGATGAAGCTGGCGAGACCGTTGTCATACTGGTTACGTGCCAGGTCCCAGGTCAGCTGCGCCGAATCCAGGGTATCCTGCAGCAAATCGCGTGACGCGCGGTCGACCCGGTAGGTCACCAGCGCGTCTTCGACTTCGCGCAGGGCGTTCAACACTGTGGCGCGATAGCTCAAGGCGGCCTCCTTCTGTTCGCCTCGTGCCAGTGTCAGGCCCGC
>Ga0209611_10010561_pt1 | contig 13560 bp, 6 predicted proteins | sample S1TSphgellanicum_3_FD_187693 | JGI IMG/M metagenome (GOLD analysis project Ga0209611, IMG submission 187693) | Host-associated microbial communities from peat moss isolated from Minnesota, USA - S1T2_Fc - Sphagnum magellanicum MG (SPAdes) (version 2) | ecosystem: Host-associated > Plants > Peat... | reverse complement strand
AACTTTGAACTTTGATTGGTCTTTGGACCAGCGTTTTTTTCTTGTGGCGAATTTTCGCCACTTGGCGACAAAAGAAAAGGGCTGGCGAATCTAACAAAAGAAAATTTGAAATTAAAAAAAGATATTCGCCATATTTTGAGGGAAAAAAGCTAGAAGTCACCACATTTGGACAGTGTGTTACTATAGGTCGCCAGAACTAGATTCTCAATACAGGTCGCCCGAACCAGATTTAGATCTACTATAGGTCGGCAGAACCTGTGTTGTGCAGAACTTGCCAGGACCTTTCTAGGAAATAGAAAAGACTAGTAAAAGATCAGTTCCGCATCCTCACGAGGAGGACCCCGCCAAGGGCGGACCAGCGATGTCTTCGGAAGCCGGAAGCGGTCGTGGTGGTGGTTGCAGTACACCCTCGGTCGGTATCAACTTGTGGCACCTAATACGCGGCTGGATTGCAACGCAATTCTTTACTTTGATTTGTAAACGCTCTACTCGAGTCCTTCTTATGTTTTATATCATTAATTATATCGTCCGTATATAAGATGCTCATGTCAGCAAACAATCGGGAAGGGGGGGACGGGAAGGGAATTAAAGACGAAAAAGAACTGGGAAGATCTATCTATCACATAAAGGTGAACTTCAGTTGCTTGAATTTGTTGTGCAGTGTACAGCGCCTCTTGAGACGGAAGTTTGAAGGACCTGATCATGGTATTATAATCGAGCTCATGTTGGGTAGCCGATTGTTATATTACTGATTTTGTCTTGAGCACTGACTGACTGATTTCTACTAGATATCCAACACTTTGGAATTTTGGAAAAGAAACGAAGGTAATTTAATCGAGCACCATGAGTATCCGAGTCATGAAGCTTGTTCTTTTTGCACTTGCATTGCTTTCCAGCGTGTCTCCAGCAATTGTGAACTTATCGAAATCGTTTATCTCGATAACGAATGTAAGTTTCTCAACAAGCTGATAACGCAGCCTACGTTAATTAATTTCAGGATATATATATATACATACTCCTGGAGTTCGTTTTTTCAATTGTAAGAATTTGATGGTGAGTCCAGTCCAAGAGTTTGTAGATGTGGAATTTTTTTTCAAAGTGTTCAAGAATATTGCCACATACATGTGAATAATGTTTTATCTGCTGCAGTGAGTGCGTTGCAAGCCATTTTAAGAGATTGGAACCAGAGCACTCCCAGCGTCTCTACAAACTTGCCTGGCTGGTCCAATCAGAACGTCTATCCTTGCTTCTATAATGCTTGGAAAGGAGTGCTTTGCGTGCAATATCCCATCCCAAACAGCACCAACAGATGGAGTATTGTTGTTGGCTTGTAAGACTTCCTACTACCTGCTACAGCATTTTAAAGAACTTTTCAAATTTTTCCCGTGCAATATATTTCCAACGAACGCTCCCTTGGCAAAAATGCCCCTTCGAAATGGAAGAAACTTCCACTCTCGGGAAGATCCTAATTTGATTTGGAAAGGACCTTTCATTTTTGTGGTTAGTTTCAGTTTTGACAATTGAATGTGGGTGGTGGTGGATGAGCAGGATTTTGGACGATGCTTCTATAGTGGGCACTTTGCCAACAGCGATAGGAGACCTGACAAATCTTGTCATCTTGTAAGTTTGTGAAGATAGTTGAAATCATGTGCACTGAAGTTAATATTTTAGAAATGCAAATGCAAATTCTATAATAATTATAATGATTACAACTAGACTAATAATTGGCTACACAGGAAGACAAACAATGGGTACAGAAAGTCACCAAGAACCCTCCGGGGTACTTCTCTCAAATTATGCAAAAGAGCAACATTTTGTGTCCCTTTTAGCTGTTGAAGTTCATATTTTAGAAATGAACCATTCAAAACTTCTTTTGACAAATTTGTGCGACATGAATATTTTTTGCAGAAGTTTGACAGGGAACCCAGGGCTTACTGGTCCCATTCCTGCAGAGATTGAGAACTTGTCATCTTTGCAGATTTTGTAAGAAAATCTTATCAAACAGTTGTTGGGTCTATTCCACAACACTTTGTTGAAAATGCATGTTACATCTGCATAGGCTAGGATTAACATTGACATTAATATCCTTTATTTCTACTTGTTTGACAATAGTGTCATCTATTGCATGAACATAATTTCTTAATTTTAAAGTACTAAAACAGAATGAATTTTGTGCACATCAATGATTGATAGTTTCTACTTTTTTCCTCCAGAGATCTACATGATAACAATTTCAATGGAACCATTCCGGGGTCTTGGGACATGCAATGGGGCATGCAACAGTTGTAAGTCTAAATTTCCCTTCCAATAAACCATTTGCCAGTGTGTGATGTTTGCGAGACCTAATCACAATAACCTTGTAGTCAGGTACCAATATTAACCGCTTATTGCTGTGTTTAGGGTTTGGGGGCCCTTTCTAAACCCCAGACCCTAGACATGGAAATGCTGAGCCCTAAACCAGCAATAGTGGGTAATGGCCAAAACATAACTCAGGGAAAATTGTATTTGGATGAAAGGGCAAGAATATCGTCTTACAACATACATATAACATAATCAGATGGAATATGATGTTTTGGGCATGGATGTAAAGCTACAAACAATGTAAGAAATTGCAGCTACATGATATTTGAAATGTTCACTTTCTTGTATCTAACTTTGGGATATATCTGCATGATTATTGTCGCTTTCCACATTGAGGAGAGTGAAGAGATTGAACTAATTCATTTTTGTTCATATTTCAGAGACTTAAGTGGGAATCAATTGACTGGGGTGATCCCCAACTTTGGTGGCTTTCAATGGTTGGAAACCCTTAAACTGTCCGGGAATCAATTATCTGGGCCAAGTCCAGTATTCCTTGATAGCACCACATCAACTGGCCTTGCGAACCTAACATTTCTAACAACCTTGTAAGATGAAGTTTCACCACCTAAGTAAACAAATGAGATTACCATTTTCCTTGGTGTATGTGGTCTTGTTTGAGATTTTAATATTTGGCCTCAAGTTTACCAGGTGTAATTCCATAGTGAATGTGTATTGAGTGATTTCTTCCAACTTTCGATGTACTTAATATCAAGTCTTGTTGGAATGCCCATTGCTAAATTACAATATATTTGTTGAAGGTGTACATATATTTGGATTCTAAGCATTCATCTTTGTCATATAGGGATCTGTCAAATAATCTTTTGTCTGGATCCCCACCTGACCTGACAAGAATGCGCATGCTTCAATATTTGTGAGTGACTATTTCTTGAACTATGAAATATTGTAAAATTTTGGAAATTTCCTTTTCTTTTGTGTTGCATCCTTGGTTATCTTTTCAAACAAATCATGCAATGTCTTAAGATTGGACATTAAATTAGAATGCTCAAATCAGGTGGGTGTTTGTTCATGTGTGTATCCATATGTAACACTACATATATAAGTATTTTTGCTCTTTATAATTATAAACCTTATCTAAAGGGCAAAGAAATTGCAAATTTGCTAAAGGTGGCAAGACACATGTTAATGGGAACTGCAAATGATTAAAATGGTTGAAGTTTTCCCAATTTATCATGCCATTTAAATCTTGGAATTGTGACAAGACAATTTATGGCAAGAGTATTGTTAGTTTTTCATACGTTCTTAATTTGTTATGGCTCTTAGATGGTTGTAGCTTGAAAATATTTAATTGGTCACATGTGTATGCATTCTTTTTAAGAACTAATTTCTAAGATATGGAACATCAGAATTCTTGTGGGATAACGTGTTCTTCATCTCAATTAACATGCAACCAAAAATCACATGTACATGTTATATATATATATTTATTTTTATTTATTTATTTTAATTTTCTTAAAAACATGATTAAATAGTCTTTTGATTTAGGTTTCTATGTGGAATATGAATTTGGTTAGATGCATTTTCTGATTTTCACCAAATTGTCCAATTGAGAAGATATGTTTCTTACTACTTTTTACCTTGGTCCATTCTTTTGAATGTTGTTAAATCATTTGATCTAGTTGTGTATTGGAAATGCAAATTATTTTTCAGGAATTTAAGTATGAACAACTTTGGCGGTCTTATAGATCCTGCATCGATCTTCAATCCATCTTCCAACTTGAAAGTGTTAGATTTATCACGAAACAATTTTAGTGGCCCCTTGCCTGACTTTGGTTTATTCAGAACCTCTTTACAACAATTGTGAGTTCACATTGCTTGTTCCTCACTGGTCATTTGAAGTTGATATTTCCACTATGAAAACCACTAATTAATGTATCCATATGAAACCCAAATTTTTAACAGATTTGTCTTCATGTGTTACATTAGGGATTTGAGTTACAGTGGGTTCAATTCACCACAAGTTCCTACTTGGCTTTCTGACTTCAATCAACTACAAACATTGTAAGTACATGCTTTTCCCAAGCCTTTTTGTTTTCTATGAATATGATGAACTAACCCTTATGACAAATGACTTTTTTAATTTTATGTACCTAAAAACTTCTCCAACAAGATCAAATTTAGATTATTAGTTGTTGATTTTTCTTTTGAAATAGTAAATGGGCATTAATGATATAACAATCTCACATCACTTGAGAGGGTAGTTGGTGGTTTGTGATTTGGTTCCTAACAATATATATGATTTGATCATTATGTAGTTGTGTTTTTAAATGTCATAATTATTGGTTGACATTGTTGATTGTTATGTGAATACAATTTAAATCTATTGACAATGTTTCTTTTCAGCTTTTAAGGTTGAATTAAACATTGTTGTTTGATATTTGGCACATCATTTGATCTCATATTTAACATAAATTAAAATATGAAGGTTACGGGTATTGTTATATTTGCAGAGCACTAAGTGGATGTGGCTTAATTGGTTCATTTCCATATCAATTAGCAAGTTCCTTTCCACTATTACAAACCATGTAAGAAGTTTTCAACCTTGGTTCAAGTTGATGTACATGTGTGTATGTAGTTTCAAGAATCAAAGATTATACTTATATATCACACCCTTATTATTCTTGATCTAAATGTGTACATTACAAAAAAAACAAAGCAATTTATTTTTTTTAGTTTATGTTTCATGATTCACCTTAATATATATTATGTTATAGTTTTCCATTTTAAATATAAAACAAAAGGATTCATAATCCTTTAAACCAAATTTGACCGAAACATGGTTTCTAACAATTACTTGAACAAACAACCTTTTTTAGAGAATTTGAGTTGGTTATAATAAATAGTGTGTAGTATGATTAATAGGATGATTTGAATCACAACCACTTTTCAAATAACCAAAAGTCTACATTGTTGGGGCTATTGGCTCAAAGCCTACCTAATGCAATTTCTTTCTCTAATTACTTCTTTCAGGAATCTTGACAACAACAACTTCAATGGGACCTTATACATAGGAAACATTTCAGGCTTGAGTAGGAAGTTGCCCAATGGCACTATTGATGGGCATTTACAATCCTTAAATCTTACAAAAACAAATATCTCATATGTTGATTACAATTCATCTGACATCACAGATGTGACTACTACTATCATGTAAGTAGATATTTTGATCACTTCCAAAAGCTGCCAAACATAGATTGTCCATGTCATTTTAATTTTAATTTCATTAATTTAAATACTAAATGTTATGGGTAGGTTCTGTACAAGTATGAACATAATGTAATGAAAAAATATGAAATTATGTATTCACATGTATTTTTATTTTTTTGAACTTGAATGACCTCTTAAAATAACATAAAAGTTAATATTGTAAAACATCTATGCAATACATGTCACTTAATATCAAATGATGGTTATTTTTATGTGCAGACTTGAAAACAGTACATATTGTTCAAAAACATCATTACAAACAAATGGGCAAAGATGTTATTGTGCACAAAATTGTTTTGTTATACTTGGTTAGTACCTATGTTGGATAAAACTTTATCATATATAATGTATTTTGCATTGTATATCTAATTGATAATAATACAATGGTGTTTTTTTGTACACGAAGTTGATTTATGAATAGATCAATATGTTGTTATACATATTTTTACAAAAAATATTATTCAATTCCAAAATGTCTTAATGAAACCATTGATCATACATACACTAACAAGAATAGTTCACTTCAAAAAATAAACTAGGAATGTAAGTGATTAAGGTTTTAAATAGTTTCTAAGGAGATTAAATTTTATGAAACTTTTGTCAATTGTCAAAGTTCATACAGAGGTGTGTGGTTTTGTTTTCTTATAGACACAAGTAACAACAATACTCGAAAGGTGATTTTGATTTCAACAATCATAAGTGGTATTGTCCTAGCACTCGTCATTGCCATCACCACTTGCTTGTTTTGGAAGAGTAGACAAAGACAACGGTACCTACTTCTTCAACTTCATGAAAGTAAGTGAATTTGCGTGTAAACTTATCTTTTGTTCACATTGATTTTTTCACTTATATTAATGATTTCATAAAAACTAGAAACATCACCTAAATCACAAAGTGTTTTTCAATACCATGGGTCCTAATTTTGATGAACATATATGTTCAATTCTAAATATTATTGTTAAACAATCTTTTCTTTTGTTCATTTTGGGGCATATTGACAAAGAATACATGACACATGACTTCATAAATTTAACATTTTTTTTGTTAAATCATTTGGCATTTTATAGGATTTGCACAACATGAAGTTCAACCTACAATCTTTGGATACACTAAACTCAAGGCTGCTACGAGAGATTTTCATCCAACTATGAAGCTAGGTGAAGGGAGTTTTGGTGTTGTTTATAAGGTAACTTGTTTAACAAATAATGACATATTGAAAAAATTAATATTTCATATAATATTTTGTCTTGAAAAATTAATGTCATATAATTTGAACTATTGATCATTGTTTTTTTTGACAATACAATATACATTAGTATTGGGAAGGTAAAATTTATGTTATTTATGCATTGAACACATTGGGACATTTAAGAAAATATGTATTACCATCATGATGAATAATGTTTTTGTTTGATTCTACCAGGGAATATTTGCAAATGGGGTAGAAGTGGCAATAAAACAATTGCTCGTGAAAACCCAAAAAAACATAGATGAGTTTCTTAATGAAGTTGTCATCATCAGTGGAGTGAAACACCGAAATCTAGTGAAATTAAAAGGTTGTTGCGTACGTGACAACAAAAGACTATTGGTGTATGAATATCTTGAAAATGGGGATTTGGCCAATTTGTTATTTGGTGAGTTATTTAATTTTGACAAATATTTTCACATTTAATCATTTTTTTTTTTCCTTCATTTTTGTGTCTAACCATATTCACTAATTGTAGTAGGACTTTAAGGTTTTATCTCATTCATTTTCATATTCAATCAATAGAAGAGACGTAAATTCTAATTAAATCAACTTTTGTGATGTTTTTCTAGGTGGACAAAACAATAGGGAAGTTTTGTTTTGGCCAACACGATTCAACATTTGTTTAGGAATTGCTCGTGGGTTGCATTACCTTCATGACATTTCTCAACCGCGAATCATACATCGAGACATCAAAGCAAGCAATATTTTGCTTGATAAGAAGTTGCAACCAAAAATTGCAGATTTTGGATTGGCCTTTTTATTTCCAGATGACAAAAGTTACATTAATACAGAGCATGTTGCTGGCACAAAGTGAGTTACATTGATTTTTTTGGCATTTAAATTCTCAATACATATTTTAATTCAAGTTCATCATTTATTTACTTATGTGTAATGTGGTCATTCATGCAGAGGTTATCTAGCACCTGAATATGCAACACGTGGCCAACTCACTATAAAAGTTGATGTTTATAGTTTCGGGGTTTTACTTCTTGAGATTATAAGTGGAAGAAAGAATATAGATCACAGCTTGCCACTAGAAGATATATATCTTGTCGAAAAAGTAAGGCCCCCTATAACTGTATGAAATGCATTCAAATGTCAATTAATTAGATTGGTTTATATGGTTTTTTAAATAGTGATGGTTTTACAATTTGTCATAGCTATTAATTTCAAATCTTTTGATTATGAGATATGTTTGAGATGTAAAAAATACTCAAGTTAATGTCAAAAGTAAATTGGAACTAGATATTGGCCTACAAAAATGTTAGTCATAGTGGATGAATTTGTTATGTGAATGTACTTTTGGTTTCATATAGTGGACATAATAATTAGTACAATTTTTTTCCATAGATGGAAAATTGACCAAGGAATGTGGTTTGTGTAGGCTTGGAGATTGCATAGGGAAGGCAATTTAATTGACATTGTGGATCAAAATCTCCATTTACTCAATGATGAAACCATTCAAGCACAACGACTACTAAACATAACTCTTTTGTGTTTGTTAAATGATGGAGAGAAACGACCTTCTATGGCTCGTGTGGTGGCAATGTTACAAGGGGAGGTGGAATCAGAGATTGTGGAAAATGATTTAGCATTAGGAAGATCAAGTATAAAATTGCCTCCAAGTTCATTATCTAGTTTAGAATCTAAATTGGAACTTTCCAATAATTCTGAAGGCTCAGAAACTAGCTCACTAGTGTTTTATAATCATTCAAATGCTAGTGTGAATGTAACAAGTTCAAATCTATCTGGCATTGAACTTTCCATTTTATAGGTGAATAGCAATTAAAAACCATGAATTTTAACAAATGATGTAAAAGTAACATGGCAAGTATATGATTTTGGTTCCATCTTGAGATGATAAGAGCTCCACATGTGAATACACTTGCCACAGTAGGAACCAAGTATTTCCAAAGTTGTAAGGCAATTATTAATTGATGTCTTTAAGCATGGGTACATAAGTGGGTTTATTTACAATATGTCAAACCTTATTATTGTCTATGGGGGAAGAAGTTTCCATTTCATATTGATTTTGATGACCATGTTTTTATTAGAATTGCAACAATGATTAAATGAAAATTTTAGAATGTCTTTTTGGAGTTGTTAATTAGTGATTTTGTTTTGATGAAAATTTGTCAAAATGTGATGAATTTTTTTTAAATGGAATATTTTGTCACAAATATTTTTTTGTGGAAAAAATTGTCTAAAAGGTGAAAGAAACGTTTTTTGGGGGAGGGCATCATCACATTTATCCTTATTGGCTACAATTTTAAGAATTCCTTGAAATAATGTCACTAGTCAAGTTGAAATCTACCTAGGGATGTTCACCACCCTAGTTCCATCAAGAAATTGAAGGAAAACACTACTATTATTAATGTGAGATAATAGATTTGCACACAAACACTCAAATTTCAACCCAATTATGTCAAACTTTCATTCATTTTATGTTGACCATTTGATATTGATGTGGAATGACAACACAATGTAAACAATTAGAGATTTTGGAAAAATGACATTAAAGTAGCATGGAAAACAATTTTGACTAATATCTATTGAATTCAATATTATATGTCATAACATGAATGAAATGATAACGTAAAAGATTTCTACATTTAATGATTAGTTTGTAATATTGGTCCTATCTTGGAAATGATATTTACAAATGTTGGTAACCAACTAAAAGCAATTTGATGACTTTCAATTATTTGAATGTTTTATTATGTAGTGTCAAATATGAAATATAATTTAGTTTGTTTATTCCTTAGGAGTTGAAATTATGATATGTGGGTATATTTAAAGATATTGAATTGGATATTGCATTTTGAACCATTTTGACTTTGTGGAGTGCATATAATTGTAAAGGTTCAAGTGTTCAAACCATATGGATTTGTTTTTGAAAATTGAAAGTTGCTAATTTTAATTCAAAAACTACAACATTAAATTTTTAAATGCACTTTATAATTGTATGACCAATGGAATATTGTAATTATAAAATAACGTTGGCATGCACATGAGGAGAATACACCTTTTCTCCTGGCATGCACATAGTAACAATCATAAAAGAGATTAATATATGACAACCTTGTTAAAGGAAAAATTACCAAACCTTTGCCTAATTTTTTCTTTTTATTGCAACAGTAAAATAATTTAAATTTAGGTGAAACCACATTAAAGTCCTTCAAAATTGTTGTCATAGAATAGTTCTTCTACATTTCAAAACTTTGACAAGATGTGTTTACCAAACTTAATGGCAATATTGAGAATTTTAAATAGATTTGAAAAATTTAGAACTTGATTTAGTTAATTCAAAAAATTTGAAAGTAAGATGAAAATTTTATATGTGATGAGTTATTTAAATCAAAATAATACCCATCATAGAGTATGAAAAATAAGAAACATATTTCAAAAATGAGAATATAAATGATATTTTTGTATGAAAATTTAGGTGAACAACGATAATAATATTAAAAAAGACAATCCACCATTTTGTAAAAATGTTAATATTATTTAAGCATAGTGATAAAAAAGCATCTTTTTTTAGTTTTTGAAAGTCATAAAAATATTACTAAATATTTTTATGAAATAAGCATGTCAAGTGAAAGAAGGGGAGGTCCTTCAAGTTGCTATTTTTTCTTTTTGTTTTCCCTTATTTTTATTTCATGCCACCCCAAATAAATGGGTCCTTGCTAGGTCCAAATGGTTAGCAAATTGTATGTTACATACATTTAGACTTACATTGCATACCTAGTCCTCTTTACAAGTAGACCATTGGATCAAAGAAGGTAAAGTTTTGATTAACTTGATGCTTCAAATTAATGAGTAGCTCCAATTTTCGAGCATCTTCATGGCACCACCACTCGACAAGCCACATGTTGGATTAACAATTGTGTTGCCACTTTGTGCATTCTAGTTGGGTCAATTCAAACTTAATGTTTTATGTTCTTTCAAACTTCTCACTTCCACCTTGTGCAATCCCTTGCTAGCTCAATTCAAGTAGCTTGGATTTTTCTTCCAACTTTTGAAATTTCTTGCCATCAAATTTTGCAATCCATAAGTATTAGGACATTTTGACGATTTTTCAAGTTTCTTGCCGCCACCTTTTTGCAATCCACCTAGCCCAATTCAAGTTCAAACATGTGGTAGCAATTGGGGGATCAAACTTGGGGATTGATTGCCTATTAGCATGTTTCAAGTTCAAACTTTGATAGTTTCGATCAAGTTTTTTTTTAATTCCACCATTGTTTTGATTCAAGCTCACCATTTTTGATAGTTTATCAAATTTGTCAAGTAATTTTTGTTCTCATAGTAACTTTTGGATTCTATTTTTCTTTGTGAACCTAATTACCATGTTTAAGAATTTAATTTGATGTTTTAATGGCAGCATGTTCAAAAGTATTTTGAAGTTGGTGGGTAGATTACTATGCACATGTTAGATCATTAGAGTTTTTTTTCCTCACTCTTATTTGATTATTGTGACCATCTACAAAGGGTGAACTGTAGTTGAAACAATGGGTCCATCAAATGATTAGGGTGTGACATATGTTTAGTGTGTCTAGGTCTTCAACTTCCATTTAAGCTTTTACACAAGTGCGTAAGTTTTTGGTTTAATTGCTGAAAGTTGTGCACGACAACCATTAGTGTATGGAATGCTTGCGTTTGTGTGTACTTTGAAGAAAAGGAAGAGTAATGTGTTTGGAAGTTTGTCCATTTCCTTGATCTATTTTGTTATCTTCATGTAAAACATTTCTTATGTAACACATTAAATCTCTCAACATCACTTCTAATCTTGACATATTGGCCAAAATTATAATTTGGTGCAATATGCACTTCAAAGCTAGGATGTGAACCTATAGGTATTAGTTTTGAAATATTTGTTCAAAAACATATGTGCGTTCTATTAAGTTCTCTAGTGTGTTTCTTTTCTTTTTGTCTTTCTCTAGGAAAACTTTCAATTTTTCTTGGTTGATAATGTCTTATCTACAAATAGGAGATTGCTTTGTTTTCATGCTCAATGAATTCATGCACATTTTTTGTTGTCATAGTTCTTTGAGAATTATTCTTAAAATAGTGACTTTTCCCTCTATATTCAAATAGGTATGTCTAAAATGGTGAATTTTTCCTTTAGATTCAAAAAGATGTGCTTTTCGAACCTTTTTTTTCCTTCTAGGTTTAGTGAGGCCACTACTCAAGTGGCCTTGATGATAAACACTTGTGTGTTGATGATTACCAAAAATTTAGGTTAAATAATGTTAAATATGTTGATCAAGTTTTATAGAAAAATGAATAGGGTAAACATGATCAATTTATGTTAATTCTATCATTTTTGGGAAATTCGATTGAACTTTGTTTGTGGGAGCTATTTATTGTATAGGTTAAAGAACATATGGACTTCATTTACATTTACCTAAATTGCTATGGAATGTTATTTAAAATGTTGGCACAATTGATTAATATTAGATGCATATTTTGACTATTAATCAAAATTTAATCTTCTAATTTTGACAAAAACTCAAGATGCAAGTTTTTAAAGTTTTGTTTCTATGTAATTTGTGAGTGGCTAATTATAAACATATCTCCCTCTACCATTAGGACTTGATAAATTTAGTGAATAGTCATGGCAGCTAGCGACTTGTTTTTAATGAAAGTGATGGTGTACTAATCACCATTGCTTCATTGATGTTTTGTTGGTGTTCTTTAGTAGGTAAATAACTCCTAAGGTTGTCAATCTCTCATTGACGAAATGTAATCTAGTGGAAGGTTCAAACCATGGTCTAGGTTATAACTATAAGATTACCAAATTGGTTCACCGATTAATGGCCTAATGGTGTTAAGTTTTTTTTCCGATTTGTTGAGGAGATTGAACTCCTTCCTATTCATGGTTTTTTTCCCAAATTAAGTTATCAACATTTAAAAGTGTTTTGTGCTAACTCATATCGTTAATATTGTTTTTATATTGGTCACCAAACCAATATCTAAGTTCAAATTTGACATTTGGTATATGGCCATTATTAGGAACTAAGTTAGATGGCAAGAAAATGCACTTGAAATAATCAATGTTGTACACACCATTGCCTTAATCTATTATGCTCTATTTAATTGTTATTCAATTTCTTTTTATCTTATTGTCCTTTCACAATTCGTTGTAAAGCCTAGTACTATTTGTACTCTTGTTGTTTGGCTTGTAAACTCATTGACATTATTATCAATCCAATCCACCATTTTTTTTTTGGATGGATTCAAGTGTATGAAAAGATCTCCGTATGTAAGCGGTATCATAATTATAGTGTAGGTTTAGATGTTAAAGATGTTGGTACAATAAACCCCCTTTATAATCACAATCATGCCTTTGGTGACCACTTTTTTTGTGTCACTAATGAATTGTGATTTAAATGTGTATAGTCACATTCTATATAAACCCTTACAAGATTGTGACTATAAGCCAAAAATTTTTATAACACAACCTTTTTATGCTAAAATAAAGGTGCCAATTGATTAAATTTTCTACATGGCTTATTCTAAGCTTTAATATGCATTATTAAACTTGAAGAAGGTAGTGAATTCTGCCTTTTCTTAATGTGATGATTTACATAAGTTTAAGCTCCTTAATTATTAGCTTGTGTATTTTATCAATTAGCTTTTTAAAATCAAAATTTTCTAGATTTTTTGGCAAATTTGCCTATCTTTTTCTTGTTTACATTAGAAAGTTGTTTTTTTTCACTTCAATT
>Ga0209611_10010560_pt1 | contig 13561 bp, 7 predicted proteins | sample S1TSphgellanicum_3_FD_187693 | JGI IMG/M metagenome (GOLD analysis project Ga0209611, IMG submission 187693) | Host-associated microbial communities from peat moss isolated from Minnesota, USA - S1T2_Fc - Sphagnum magellanicum MG (SPAdes) (version 2) | ecosystem: Host-associated > Plants > Peat... | reverse complement strand
AATTTATTAAAAATAAAAGTATTTTGTTTAACATCATGGGCACCAAAACAATGAAGTTTACAAAATTTCTTAAACGAAGATGAGAACAAGAATAGGCTTAATTTCAAATTCAAATCACAAAAAAAACAAGAACATGATATGTGTAAGACAAGAATTCAATATGATTTCATTACAAAAAAAAAACAAAACAAAACCAAAATAAGGTTATGACAATAAAACATACTAAAATTTAGTGTTAAACAAATTAAAGGGAATGGGTAATTCTATTTTTATTTATACCCATTAAACACTTAATTTAAGAAAGTTTTTCAAAAAATCTCCAACTTACATATGGCCCATGAGGGTGAAAGGTTTTTAAAAGATTGGCAAAACATTGATCACATTATAGTATGTACGGAAAGAAAACTATAAATACATGTTAAATATTAAACTATACCACAATGGAAGTCCATAACTATAGGAAATCTAGGATGCATTAAATGGTGCAAATTAAGTAATCCACCTTGCCATTAAGACGAAGTTAACAAATTGAACCACCCAACCAAATGACTTATTTAAAATTGAAATTAATAGATACACTTTCAAAGTTCAAACTTTCCAAATTTTAGAATTTAATGTTAAATTGTCACCTATCTGAACTAATTTCTAAGGAATTAGCAGAATATCCAACTTGACAATAGACCTTAAACCCTCATTACCATCATGTACTATATCCAAATCTAATTTGCATTAGCTTATTGGAAAAGTTAATTACAAGGCGCGCCTACCCACCAAATTTCAAACTTTGCACCTAAATAATAAAAAATTATGTTACAAAACTTAAGAAGGTTTTGTGAGGAATTCTTACACATCTTTCTACATGAAAATATGCAATTCATAAAATTCATTTGAATTGAATTACTATGTAATTACATTCTAACAAGTTGAAGTGGCTCAATATAATGTAATGAAATTCATCAAATAATTTAATGCTTTGTGTCCATTTGAAAGATATCAAAACATTTTGAAAGAATCAAAACTTACCATAATAAGATGTGAAGAAACATTATGTAAATGTTTAATTAATGTTCACACTTGATAGTCAACCCCCCTTTGTTCCACTCCTCATAATATTTTCATACAATATTAAATCTAACATGCATATGGTTGTTAAAAAGCTAATCTCAAAGGCAAATATTCACATTTCCAATCACCTCCAGAAATCACCACTTGCAACAAAAGCAATGGCACATGAAAACACCATGACAAAATGCAACAACAACAAATTTGAGACCAACTCCAAAACTCACCACTTGCAACAAACACAATGGCACACAAGAACATTGCAATGAAATGCAACAAGAAGAAGAAGAAACTCTAGACCAGCTCCAGAAATCGTCACTTGCAATAGACGCGATGGCCCACAAGAAGATTGTGATGAAACACAACAATAAATAAACTCCATACCAGTTCTAGAAATCATCACTTGCAACAATCACAATGGCATCAAAATGAAATACAACAACAACAAACTCCAAAGCAAACTCTAAAAATAAACAATGGATGGCCAGTACCTCTAACCATCCCCAAAACAATCTAACCCTAAACTGACCAAACCCTAACAAAAACCCTAACCCTAACTTCCAATAACATAAAACCAAGTTCTTCGAGTCTAAAACTGACTAACTCATAAAACCTACTTCTTGTAGTTTGAAACCAGCTAAATTAATGCAAAAATCAAAACAACAAAACTAATGCCAAAGTCCTGTCCCTATATGGGCAGGGCCTAACAAAATCACACACATAAAACCATGCACAAAGTTTTGAGATTGTAGAACCCACCATGAGAATAAACCACCAAACATGAAAAAGATTGAATCTCATTCACAATGAATTGAATTCTAACAACAAATAACCAACTCTAAAAACCTGATGTCCTGTATTGAATATTAAATACTTTTGACAATGTCTACTACTAGTGAACCCAGGATGTGCATGCACAAAGTTGCTTGCTTTCATCAGAATTTTTGCCTGCACTTCAAGCACAAAAGGAAGATAAGATAGAAACACCGTGATGGGACCTTGAATTGAGCCCTCCTTTGGACCTCTATGGTTGTTCAATTTGTTTGAGAATGAGTGTGACTGCAATAAAACACAGTTGAAGGGAATTTTAAAAATGACACCATATGTAGTTATGTTGCTGAGGAGGTCTCCAAGGAGAAGTTTTTTTCCATGGACACAGTTGTAGCTGCTTGAATTCAAGGAGTCAAATATACAAACATAGAAAGGTAAAGCACAACTAGAATCAAATGAATTGAATTGGCAGTTATATGCATTTGTTTAATTTAAAAGAGTTCCATTCCATTCATTATACAAGTTGCATTTACAACAGATGTCTACTTGAAATCTGTTGCCCATGATCTAGTTTTCTGGGTACTCGTCAATTTTGTGAGCCAGAAGCAGAAGCAGGGAAGATCTTCGAAAACTGAAGGTCAAATAGCTACGCATAGAACATGACTCTCAAGATTCAAGCTTATGAAACAAAAGTAGCACATGATTTTGTAAACTTGAATAAAAAATAGGTGGAATTGATTAGTAGATGAGTATGCACTCTACTCATCCTTTACAAAACTGACAATTTACATGTATGTGTGTACAAGATATGAGATTTACTCTCAACAATTTCTGGCAAGTTCTAAAACCCAATTGTGGTAGCCCAATTTTGCAACCTATAACAATTCCCACAAGTTTCTAAAACCCATCTGTGGGAGCCTGATTTTGCAAACTATAGTGGCTTATTAACCTGCAAGGTAAAATGGGAAATGTTATGTACCTTGTTTTGGACAGAAGATAGATTTTCCAAGACTACAAGCGCACCCCAAACCTGACAATATCTTCTAAAAGTCCTTCATTTACAGAAGACTTATCTCTCAGGGAATCATTGTTGGTCCCTTGTTCCAATGCCCCTCTGGTTGCAGCTGATGATGGTTGTTCATAATTGGAAGTCCAGATTGGGAGTTTGAAAGCTCCAAAAAGATTGACATCTGAATCACTTCCAATACATTGAGCTCTAGAATTGTCCGCTCTATGCATTTCACCTCCACTGTTTTGTGCTTGCATCTGGTCTTGAGCTCCTCCCCGCAGTTGTTGGGGTTGAAGAGCATTGCTAAGACCTTGCACAGCAGAAGAAGAAGGATTGAACTCTTGCAAGCTTCGATGACTTATCAAGAAACTCTGGGATTGAACTTGATGATTTAAAGATTGACAACCCACATTGCCACCAGTCTGAACCTCTTGGCCTGCTTGTAAGGTCAAGCTCTTTGATGCTGTGGATGCATGATCTGTCTGAGCTCCTGATTGAATTTGTGCAGTCAAGTCAAAGCTGCCGCAGGATGCAGTAGGGATAACAGGATTAGGGGATGTCAAAGGACCAAAGCTTGAAGTTGGAGGTTGTTGGTATGCTACCGCTGCTGCTGCTGCTGCTGCAGCACCAGGACCTCCATTTTCTTGTGTGTCAGCCAGTGGTGGAGAAGTTGGAGGATAAACATCAGAGCTGGAATTTTTAGAGTTTGTTGTTGGAGGGTTCACATGAGTATGAGTACCCTCATAAGTTGTGATGACAAGCCCTGTATCCTCAGCTGACCTCTCCACCCTTTTCCTCACTGGACACTTCTGATTTGTGCACCTGTAGTAGCTCCTGAACCACCCACAATCCCAACAAATCAGTTTTCAGACAATCCATTTTTCAATAGATTTGTTTCAGAGCATCAACAGATCTAAGGTGCACCTATCAAGAGATGCTCAAGATTGTCATTGATCTTCTGAGGATCAGCTTGAGTTTCATGAGCTTTCATGAACCCTGCCTAGTAATGCTCTAAGAGCAGCTCCACCCGTACACTGTACAGCAAATTTTGTATCCAGAAAAGTCAAAACATGCCAGTTCAGCTGAGCAAAATGGTTTTTGACCAGCATTTTTGCACAGGATGCTGAGGCTGGCAAAAGGCACAGCAATGCCTAACACCTAATGTTGATTGGCTTGATGGTTTGATTGGTCTAGGTGGGTTGCTCTTAATAGTCTCCCACCTTTTGTGGTCCTAGTTTTAGTTTTATGGGTGAGGTTGGGAAAAAGTAAATAATTAATCTTGGATGTGAAAATAACTGTTGCAGTGCTACATACTGAGCATGGATGGAGCTGCTCTAAGCACCAGGAACAGCAGATATCCAAAACCCTTGTTCAAAACCCTGGTGGTGAAAACCGTCAAAGGCTTGATTAAGCTTTTTAAGAAAAAAAGACAGATGCGGAAGAAGAAGACAAACAGCACAAAGGGTGTGTAAGGTTTTCTGCATCAGAAAGAGCAACCAAAACAAGTTGAGATTGCTGACCGAGGGTGAGGGCTGTTCTTCACAGCTTTCTGTCCATATTTCCTCCATTTGTAGCCATCGTCCATGACATCAATTTTGCTGCGTGTTTTGATGGCATACCGAGGTTCTCGAACTCTTTTGGGACCACCTTTCTTGCCAGTCTTGATTGAAGAAGATCTGCAAAGTGTCATCAAACAAATCTCATCTGAGCAGAAATTGTCAAATGAGCATTGCAACAACAAGACCTTCAGAAGTTGTTGCTTTGTCTCAGAGCAGCAGTAGGCATGAAAGAAACCACAGTCAAAGAAAGAAAGAATCTGTGACATTTTGTTTGTTATACAAGGGGGCAAAAAATCCGGTTTGTGGAAAACTTGGGAGCTTACAGTTTCTTGAGCTCTGGGGAGGATTCAATCTCTTCATTCTTGTCCATAGCTGGGTCTGGCATCTTCCTCTTAGGGGTGCTGCTTGCAGACGGATCAACAAGGGTTGCAAGTTTTGAGGCATCATCCTCATCAGGTCCTTCATCACTGGAGGAGCCAGAAGAAAATGAGGAATTGGGTGTGCTGGGAAGGGGGGTGGAAGCTCCTCCTGAGGCCGCTGCCAGTGGAAGATGAGCTGGAGATGGTGATCGGCATCCATGGGTTGTAGCAGAAGGAGATGGAGAAGAGGTTAGGACTGGAGACAGTGAGCCAGTTGGAGAAGGGGAATGGAACTGTGTGTTCATCTGCAAAGAAGGGGAGGAGGAGGAGAACCGCATTTGGAAGTCAGCAGTGTCACCCAGCGGCTGCTGATGATGATGATGATGACTTAAATCTTGAGGAGGAGTTGAGACCTGATTTCTTCCTCTTGGGCTCGGAACTGAGGAGATGGGTGTTGTAAGCAGAAGCTCCTGCTGGATTGCCTCACAGTTGTTGAGGACCTGAGAGTTATTGTTTCCTGGAAAGTTTTCAATTCTGGGTGTGATCTGATTCTCTCCGAAGCAGCTCCACGCAGCAGCGTTTGCTAATTCAGCGATCGAGGAGTCGGAAGATAACAAGAAGTCGTCCTTTTGAAGCTGCTGCTGCAAGAAGAAACCATTGGAAGTGGCAGTAAAAGCTGCCGATCCAGAGAAGCCACCAGATACCAGGGGATCAGTAGCATTCATGGAAATGAGGCTTTTCCATTGAGCTGTGGGAGATGGCACTACCAGAGGATGGAGAAGATCATCTGTAAAGCTCGAGAAAAACCCCTGCTGCTGCTGTTGCTGCATCATCAAGGCATCAACATCCCGCAATGGAGGCTCTACAAACAGATGCTGCTGCGAAACTGCCACATCGTCCTCACCACTGAATGATCGCATCAGCTTCTCCAGTTCGAGGCTTTCGTCCCCCCCACCCATTGCTAGAAGCTCCAGTCCAAGCTCCAGAGTTGCAAATTGCTTTGAAAAACTTAGTCTTCCGAGAATGCGAATCTCCTCAAGGACGAGAACGCCTGATTCAAGCAACTGCTATACCTGACACTCAGCTCAATACTATTGCAATTGTATGAGGAATGAATGTCGGAGACGATGGGTTTGCATTTACGAAGTCCCCGTAGTTGTTTCTCGCCTCAATGCTCTGTCTGTCTGTCTGTCGCAGCACCGCCCCCAAAAAAACTCAATGTCTTCTTCATCTTTCCTCAAACAAGAACCCAAATCCCTCCGACCTCAGTCAGTGATCTCGCAACTGTATACCGACAGTTTGAAGAACCGAAAAAGAATACCCGTTGTTGGAAAACGAGTTGTTAATTCTGGGAGAACCAACCCTCAAGAATACAATGATCTTTATATCCTGAAAGCAGAAGAATAGGTAAGCTTTTGTTCCTCGAAAACTCGAGAACCACAACAGACAAACTTCTGTTGGAACCAATTGCGGAGGAGCAGGGGAAAAAAAAAACCCAAAACAAAAGAAAGACAAAACAGGAGATTCAAAAACTGATTACCTACCCAACCAGAACTCCTCTTCTTCTTATTAATCCTCCTCCTTTCTTTCTTCTTCTTCTTCTTCTTCTTCCTCTTCCACTTCGAATGACACTCCAGAAAATGCAGGACAGACAGACACGCGCAAAAAGAAAGAAAACTTCACTAAAGCAGCCACAACTCCACCAAAGCCACACACACAAAAAAAAAAGCTAAACAAACAACAAACAAACAAACAAACAAACAAAGACAATGAGCTTCCAACAAAGCACGAGAACTCTTCTGTTTCTGAACCAAAATCCGAGAGAGAGAGAGAGAGAACCCCCAAGAAAGAAAGAATAGACAATAAACAAGTAGCAGATAGGAACAGAAGGGTGTCCAGAGACACAGAGAAGAAATCCCGGAGCTCCAAAATGTGAAGCAAAAAATTTACAAAAACCAAAGCAAAGCAACGCAACGCAACGCAACGCAAGGCAAGCAACGCAAGCGAAGCAGGAAAGCGCGGTACCGCCGAAACGCATTTATGAACAAGCGAGTCACAAGAAGCAGCGAAGAACAAGACCAACAAGAACAAGGCCACCAAAAGGGCGAAATCAACGGCGGAGATTCAATCCCATACCATCCCATCCCCTCCCCATTCCATTTATGTTATTCCTGTTATTTGTTTACTATTTATTTATTATTATTATTATGTTATTCCACTCATCACATATATATATATATATATTATTTTTATTTTTATTTTTTTCAAATTGAAATTTTGACATTGACATAATAAATAATAATGAATTATTGGGAAACCATATGAAAACATAATTTTATTAAAAATTATCAAGTGGGGACATTCTATTGCAATATTCTTGTACTTTCTGAAAATTTTAACAAAATTTGAAATAAAAATTAAAAATTTGAAAACTTTTCATCACATTTGGGTTCTTATTTTCATTTCATATAACATTTTTTTAAAATTATTTTAAAAATTATTTAGACAAGTTCAAAACACTTATCATCACTCACTTAATGCTAAATTTGTTCTTGGGATGTTAACCAATGACACAACATCAAAAAAAATAAAAGTGAAAAAAAAATTTATCAATGGTTACTTCTTCACATTGAATAAAAGGTTCATCCTTTTTAGAATTTTGTTCCTTTTCACATTGATTTTGGTTTCATAAATTTCTTGATGTAATCAATACAAAATAAAATAAAAATTGTCGATGTTTTAAAAACATGCACATTGAATTTTGTGTTCCAAAATTAATGAAAGTAATTTTATGAAAAATTTACATTTTCATGAAATTTATTTTGATATTGTAAGATTCAAGGAACAAATGAAAATATAATTGATATTTTAATCATATGTTAATTGATTGTTAATGATATAGTATAGAGCACCATATAGAGGCCCAAATTAATTTATTATGTAACTTGTCTTAAGTTTCATCTTGAAAAATCTATTGACTTCCACAAGAATATTCATAGGTGAAAATTATTTCCAAAAAATCTTGGGAAAATTTGAAATTGCAAAAATACCCAGATTGTAATGTGTAATTGGTAATAACAATCCAAAATTATTACCTATTTTATTTTCATTTCTTTGTTCAAAATTTCAACCTTGTTATTGTTAGTGATAAATTTGAAATTAGCAAAACTTGTAGATAATGGTGAATTTTTTGAAAAATAAAAAATAAAAATTGGTAATTTCTTTCAGAAAATTTAATAAATAGTCAAATTTGCACTAGAAAAATGAAAAATTCCAAAAGTTTCCTAATCTTTTTTTCGAAAGAAAAGAGAAATTGCCGGAATTAATAAGTTTCCATCATTTTAATTCAATTTCATTGATGTTTCTTTTACAAAAACACTTATTTTGGTATTGGGACATGTAAAAATATATTTTAAAATATGCATTTTATCCAAATACAAAGCAATTTGTACACACAACTTCGATCAAAATTTCTTTTTCATGCTATTTATATTAATATATTTCTCTTCCTTCTTTGGAGCTAAATGATTTAAAACTATTTCAACAATTCATTGTTGAAAATTTGTTTGAGCATTCTAGGAAGAGGTTCACATTTAAAATATTGTAACAATGTTAAGTAACCAAATACCCTCGTTTCTATGCCTCAAAACAATAGATTGAAGGAAAGACGCCATCTATGGCATAAAACTTAGCCAAAATTTTCGTAGTATATCTAGAGATATGCTTACAAAGTGTAACATGGTTGTTGAGCTTTACAAAAACAAAGGTAAGCTTTTCATTTTCATAATGCCTTAGCAACCGTTTTTCTTTTTCTTGTGATACCCAACAAATATCCAACAATATCACAAGAAACAAAAATAAAAATTAAGAAGCAATGCCTAATTTTTAGGTCATTGTTTGGATACACAAAAGGTCAACAACCCTAAAAAAAAAATGTCTCCTTTTGAACCTAATGGCAACATAGCACCATTTTTAATAGATTATATAATGGTATGGTGCCAAATTGACCTTGAAATTACAAAATTATATTTTAATAAATATTTATTCTTGTCATTGATGGATGATAAAAATTAATTTGAGTTTGTAGGCTTGTCATAAATTTTTTACTATATGTTTTTGGATGTATCCAAATTGTAAATTATCAATTTTGAAATGTGTTCCATTTTCTTTTATCGATCATTTTGGCCTTTGGGACATGAGATGTAAAAAAGCTTTGTGTAAAAACAACCTTGGGGGCACAAATCCTAACTTCTTTTTTTCTTTGTAGGAACATGAAGGAACCGGATGGAATACATTACATTTGGGAACACCAAAATTCCAAAAATTCCCATCCCATTCACATCCAATTTCAAGTGGTTTTTGTGATTTTCAATTGTGAAAAATTTGAAAGAAGCTTAAGAAAAATCACCAAATTTCTATGCATCATTCAAGTTAGTAGCTAAACATATAAAAAGATGTTTTGATTTTTAGATTTTCATATCTTGTTTATAGCCAAATTTAGTTGAATCTTGGCATCTATGGTTGCCACTTTGGCTACATCACAAAACCAACTTTTAAAAAAAAACACATTTTTGCATTTTTTTAATTTTTATTTTTTGGGCAAAACTATGAAATTTTTGCACCAATAGGAAAGAGAAATCTTGTCAATTATTGGATACCTACTCCACATTGGCAGATTGACCCAAAGCAAAAAGCTCCTAGGTTTTAATTTTAATCAATTTTTGTATTTTGCCTTCCCTTGTAACTTCCTTAAATTTCAACATTTCAAACAGATAATTTCTAGAAGATTTGAAATTCTCAAAAATAATTTAATTCCTGCTGAACCTGAAAATTTACGACCGTAATTTCATGCAGCCAATGGGAAGGCTCAGCATGCACTCATGAATGGTCCAGTTTTTTTTCTTTTTGAGGGGCCAAGGGGAGAGGGATTTTTTTCACATTGCTCCCAATGTGTTCCCATTATGTTCCCAAAGGATTCTCAAGTTCTTAATGTGTTCCTCAAGATGTTCCCAATAGCACCTGAGTTTTATCCCATGTGGTTTGCCCAAAGTTCAACTCCCATGTCTATAAACTGAAAAGGTGAAAGGAGCACATTAGTTTCTATTTTGCAACTGGGGATCCAAAGAGGTGTTTCCATTGGGGGCATGTCCAATGTTCCAAAAAACTTACTGATGGTGGTGGGGAGTTGGGTTGGACTGGCAATGCTCAGTAATGGAATGGTACAATTTTTTGTGATTAGTGACCATAACCAATTGTAGCGAGTGTCTCATTAACATGGCAGCCTGTCATTGGACGTGTAGTTTCTCAGTTATATCATGTATCTTGTTGCCTTCTGATATTTTGGTACCTTCCTAATTCTTTTTGGCATGTTCTTGGTTGTTAGTTGACTGGATCTCAGAACTCACTCCTCTATGTCCCACAATCGGTAAGCTTCACGCTCTTGTACAAATGTTCTGTCTCGAGTGCGCTTGTTGTGATGAATAGTATCAACACTCACTCGTCATGAGCACTTCAACTATCCCAATAACTTGCGCACTCTCACTAGTTACCTAGTTCATAGTTTTGAGGGCCAAAGTGAATAATCAAGAGCCACCAGTGCAACCTAATGGATGGACGATGAAATGGAAATGTTTTTCCATCTCAAACATTATATGTGCACATACTTGTTATTTGAATTTCATTGGGATCCAATTCCCTAGCTAACGGCCCACACTAGCTAGTTCAGTTTCCGTTTATACTGCCTACTAACAAGCCACTAACCCTTACTTATGTACTAACCATCTAAATGTATCTACTTGCCTAAAGCACAGGGCAAAAGAATTTGGGATCTTTTGGAAAGAATTTGGTGGGTATCAACCCAGGTATCAACCTTAGGTGCCAAGTATCACAATGTTTGTTGGGGCAGGTGAGGAGGGACAGGGACTATCACATTGGATCCAACTTTTGGAAGTTTTACCTTATTAGAATCAGTTTCACATTAGGTGAACCGGTTTCTTTGGTGAAAGTGTTCAGACTATTTAGATTGGAACAGATTGTTTTGGTGTTCAGAGTGTGAACACAGTAGGTAGATGTACAACATGTTATCTAGTGGCAGGGCCGGCGTGTTTGTGATGCCTTGTTTCTTGATACCCAAGCAAGGTATTAGATGCTCACCAGGGTTTGGTTCTCAGGACCATGGTTTAGTGGACATAGGTTAGGTCAAAAGCTGAATTGAGGTAGGCGATTTGCAATTGAGGATTGAAACCAAGCCCTCCCAAGAATTTATAAAGGTCTTTGTTCTTAAACAAGATGCCCATATGTGTGAATACTTCATTGGACACTTTTTTATTTAAAGTTTTACACACTCCAAAATCTTCTATCTTGATATATGTAAATTTTAAATTAAAAATGAAAAATCTAATCTCTTATTACATGTAGACATGTGATTTAATGATCATTACGATACAAACAAAATAGTTTTGGGTTCAAACAAGCGTTGGCTAATTATTGAGATTTGATCTAGTTATCAACCTAGGTATTGAGCATGTTATTAATAACCGACCAATTGATTCTTGATTTTTAAATAACCTATTAAATTGATAATCACTTAGTATTGAATTTTCAAAATCTAATAACCTACTTAGATGGCTCAATTATCATCTAGGTAGGTTATCAATCTTTAAACACTAATACAACAAATAAAAAATTTAAAATTTGACATTTTAATTTTATGAAATACCTTGTAATCAATCTATAAGCAGCAAGTTAACCAATAGTTATTAATTAGTTATTTGATAACCTACCCTTATGCATAGTCAACAATTATTACCTTTTTTCATAATCCACTTGACATCCATTTTATGATTATTGATAACCTATGTGATCCTGAAATTTTTCAAAAAATAAATTACCCAATAGTTAAAATTTTAGAAATCACTTGTCAACAATGGTTTAAACCTTCAGCAAATTTTTTTAGTAAAAAGAAAATGAAATTTGGCAATTGGTTTGTGAAAAGTGATGTAAATAATCAAATGTGTTTACATTTGCGAGAACTAAATCCTTTGAAAACTAGCTAAATGTTTAAAAATATACATATTAATACCTTAGTTGATTTTCATTAATTGGAAAATTACTTAATCAAAGAACCAATCCAATTCTCACAATTTTATGCAAATATCAAAACCAACAATTCTCACAAAAATTTGAAACCTACCCAACACTAGTTTTTTTTGGCTATACATGAAAGAAAAATAACTGCATAGTAACTAGTTTAGCTCGCTTTCCAGCTGCACTCAAATAGGGGATGAAACAAGGTTTAAAGGGTCATACTATGGCCCAAAGACACAACGATCTTATTAATAATTTTAGTGTATTTCCAATTTCATTAAAGATTATTCACTCAAACATAGTATCAAAACTCCATCATACATTCTGAGTCCCATAGATTGGACATGAAACAAAATTCCCTTTCAAGGATTTAGTTTCACATAACTTGGACATGAAACAACAATCCTTTTAAAGGCCACAAGATTGCAACCAAATTTAACTGCAATTATCTCTTAAATGTCATGTAATTGTTATGTAAATGGCAAAAGGCTATATTATTTGATTTCAAGTAATGCACTTGCATTCAGTTCCCTTCTAACTCAAAACTCACAAATTACACCTCTTGTACCTTATCTAGTGGAAACTAACCAACTTTAGCTTGCAAAAAACCCCAAGAAGAGTATTTTTGTTTTTGTTTTCGAAACTCTAGGGACATGCTTATAAACCTTAAGCACCAAGGGAGCAACTCCCTGTCCTCCTAGAGCAGGATTTAGCATGCAGTCTTGTGCATGTATATCATTTATCTTACCATATTTTTTTCAAATCAATATACCTTAATCAAATGCATAACTCAAATATATATAAATTTGAAAAAATATATGCTTTTCATAACCCTAGATATATCTAAAAAATACTCATACCCAAATTCAGGTATTTTGTCAAACTTGAGTAAATTTTATTAGAATAAATCTCACCTAAAGCTTAAAATTATTGTCGTTGTTTACAAGGATCATTGTGCAAGGTGCCTAATTTCCAATGTTATGTTCAAGTTTTTAGTTTCATGCTCACGTTTTCAATGCATTCCAAGTAGTTCATGCTCAAGTTTCCAAGTTTCCAAGTTTCTAATGTGCTCCAAGTTACCAAATTTCTAGTGTGTTTCAAGTTCATTCTCAAGTTTTCAATGTGTGGGTGTAATGGTATTCATGTTTCTAGGATGCTTCAAGTTCGTGCTCAATGTTTTTAGTGTTTTTGGTGTTCAAGTTGCCAGTTTCCAATGTGTGGGTGTAACCTTGGGTTCTAGCATGAACATGTTAGTTAACATGTAAATTTCTAGCAATTCCTATTATGGTTGTGTGTGTGTTCTATGTATGTGGGTGTGTAATAGGTTGACAAACAAGTAATGGGTGAACAACAACACATCATAGGTTTTGAACAATAGTGAGTTGAATTAAAATAAATCCTAGGTTTCCAACTCATCCAACAACAAGTCACAAGTTTTTAACAACAACAAGATTTCAAATTGCAACATGTCCTAGGTTTCAAGCTCACCTAGTAGCATGTCTTCAATTTCTAGTAGTAACAATTCATGGGTTTCCAATAACAATAATAAGTCAAATTGTAATAAGTCATAGGTTTCTAATTTAGTTAACAACAAATCCCAAATTCCCAACAACAATAACAAAAATAAAAATGTGTGTTTCCAATATCTTTTCCAACAAAAGTACATGTGTGTAACATAATTAGTGACATACAACAATAAACAAAATTTTGGGTTC
>Ga0209611_10010559_pt1 | contig 13563 bp, 12 predicted proteins | sample S1TSphgellanicum_3_FD_187693 | JGI IMG/M metagenome (GOLD analysis project Ga0209611, IMG submission 187693) | Host-associated microbial communities from peat moss isolated from Minnesota, USA - S1T2_Fc - Sphagnum magellanicum MG (SPAdes) (version 2) | ecosystem: Host-associated > Plants > Peat... | reverse complement strand
TTGTTTTCTCCTTGTGACTTTAATGTGTCATGTGTGGATCCATGTCTACAATGTGCATACATACATACATACATACATACATACATAGTGATAGGAAAAGAGATCAATTAATATGCAGTTAAAAGATTGTAGTTTGTACATCTTCAACTTAGTTCACAAGTTCATCATTCAACTTCATGACACAATTATGTAATGAATATACATAATATATTCATAGGTTGAAATTGATGTAGGTAGATGAAGATCAAAGTAAGCACAACAAAGGCTTGATTAAAAAACCCTTTGTTATGTTCTCAACCTCCCAAAAATTCATTAGGCAAAAAACCAACAAAAATGAAAAAAAATGACATGAATAGGTAGTGAATAATGGCAAAGTGACATCATTATAAGTGAATCATGGCAAGTGCCATTATTATAATAATAATTCACTCATATTATAATTATTTTGTCATCATTGTGTGTTTTGAACTACTATTTTACTTCACTGAAATTTTCATTAAACCATGCCAAATTAGGAACAAGAATATCGAGAAAATCCACCCTTGCAAATTAGTGGATGTGCAAGCAAGAAACCATACAATAGTGATGGCAACTAGGCTATGTTTTCCAATAAAGTTATCTGTAAATGAAGGCAAAAAAAAACCCTAAACCCTAACATTAGTTTAGGGTTTAGGGTTTTGTTTTCGGACCTTAATTCCATCACCCAATACTGGCTGGAGCCCAAACATTACTGTTAGCAAAAGAAAGAAATTTTTTTACCAAGTTTCCCCTTTCATTTACACTTAACTTTAATGTTACTTCAAACTTGGGAATACAAAGTGAGTACTTGAGCACATCCACTGACAAATACCATAATGGCTTTGTACAGAGTACTTTGGATGAAGTATAGCTGTTAAGTGGAGTGAAACTAAGTTTAGAATTTTGGACTTGAAAATACAATGCCTTGGGGTGAACTATGGGCAAAACCCCAAATTTCATCTTAATTGCTTCTAAATATTGTACATAAGGTCCCATTCATACTTGAATATTTAGGCTTGCATGATGAGTATTTCTCACATCCATTATTACTTATTTACATATCTCAAGCCTCACTCATAAACTTCAAAGTGAGACTTTGAAAAAGGGGTGGGAGATGATTATCATACTCCCCGAATGGATTCGACATTAATTAAATTATTTTCAAATTTATCGAATTAAAAAATTAATAATTACCTAAACTGCCAAAAAATCAATGTATTTATACTATGTCGTAATTAGATTCAAAAATCTTGTGCCAAAGCATAAAATTCTAAACATATTAATTATTTGGTATACACTATAGACTTGCCAAATCTATTCAAGGACATCCGGGGAATGGTTCTAAATGGTTCTCTGGACTCTGGCCACTCCAGATTCTCAGGATTGTGGAGATGATTTTGTTGGACTTTACTCTTGTTATGCCCTTTGTAATTGGGTACTTGAGAAGGGAACTTTCCAGAATAATGGGGTTTATCCACAAAGTCACCCTGTCTTTGGGCCCTAATTTGACCCTCTAATCCCTGTTTCATCTGCAGTTTGATTGAATGTACCCATACAGTGAGAGAAGGTAGAGATACTGTTTCTGAAAGGGGGTAGTAGCCTATCATTTCAGAAGATTTGCAGAATTGTGTTCTGACAAAGGGCCCCATGTAGGGGGCAGAGTGAACCAGCAGCCACCAATGCACCAGTTGGCCGTTCTGTCCACTGGATGGGGTGCATTTTTTCATTCGGCGCCAGATGGGGTTCATCACAGTCCATTTCTTTTTGCTGCTGACCACTGTACCTTTTTTTTTCTTTTTTTTTTTTTTGGTTCTTGGCCGTTTTTTCCCTGGACCTGACCTGTCACCCTGCTCATTTTCCTACCCTCCTAAGTACTGCACCAACCTTGGTACCTTATTTGTCATCCCTTACTGACATAGCTACCCTAATAACTAATTATCCTATTTACCTAGCGACCTAGCTACTGTACTAACCACCTACCCTACTAACCTAGCTACCCTACATACACAATCACCTTATTGACATAAGTATCTTACAAACCTAGTCACCTTGATAAGGTAACTTGTTTTTTATGTACTAACTTGCCTATCTACCTAACTACTTATCTATCTATGCTTTTTACATAGCCAAATACCTAATTAACTACCTATTCATTTTTTTTTCAACCCCAACCCCCCTGTCAATCCTACCTATCAATTTATTAAGGTTTGCCCTAACTCATGGATGATAAACATAGGTCCCCATATGTAAGTATTAAAAAAATTTATAATGGAAATAATGCCATAATTACAGCCATTTTGGTTTAGTTAATGCATATTTTATTAAATTTTGTTTACCTAATTTATTATTAAATGGACATTACAATACATCTTTTCATGTAATTATTATAAGTATGTACTATTGGATTATGGTTTAAATTTAAGGTTGGGACACATAAATTAATTAATAAGTTTTTCACAAATGTATAGTAATTAACTTAAAGTAGTTTAATTTTGGGGGGAAAATTTTAGGGTTTACGCATATGTGAAGTAATACAATTGCATTCTATATCTTCTTCAAAAAGAATGGAAAAAATTAGGTTGGAGAGATCACACAAAGGTAAAAGACATATCTTTTCTTTTGATTTTGTACTTATTTGATTGTTATTAAAGTATTTTCTTTCAGTCAATAAATATTTATAGTTTAAAACCTTTAAATTTTGGTTTCTAATTTTTTTCCTATGTTTTTTTTAATTTGTTTATTTTGCATTATATAATTCATATAATTTGTATAGTTATTTGGGTTGAATGCATATATTTGGACTTTTTTTTGTTAGGGTTTGTATAGTTAGGGTTATAATAAGGCTTATGGCAAAATATCATTTGGATTTTTAAGGTTATGCTTTATGATTTAGTGTATAAGAATTTGGTTCATATATTTCAGAGCTTAAGGTTTATACTCTAAACTTTGTTCATTATATTGGTTTTTGATCTTATCACTTGTTTAGATTTATCCCATAATTATGAATCTCCTTTGTTTCCATATGTTCCATAGTTGTGAAAGTTTAATATTTTCTAACTCACTTTTGTATGAGTTGTGATATTTTAAGGTTGCATTTTCAATTGGGACTACAAACTTTGGTGGAACATTGACATCTTTTATTCCTAAAAGTATGCATTTGTCTCTTGTTATTTCTTTTTTTTTGTTTATATTTTCACAATTCAATCTCTTTTCATTTCTTAGTTATTGGATATAAAAAAGGCATCAATTTTCATTAAGTATATAACCATAACTAAAGGTTTTATACTTTTACACAAATATTTCATATTCAACATCTTTTGGTAGTTTGATTTTTTCATACCCATATGTGAATAATGTATTGATTCCCCATAACCAGTGTGGGTTTTATGGCCCAAGGCAGGTATTGCATTTTGCACCTCTCAAACAATGTGCATTAATTATCATTATGTGGGTATTGTTACATGGGGTTTTTAGACATTATGGGTTTAAAGTATAATTCGAATATTGCATATGTGAACATTTTCAATGATGGAAGGTTTAATAGCTCAATGTGGGTATTGCCAAATTTTGTTTTAGTATATGGGTTCATAATGCCATGTATATATTACATTTTGGGTTTTAGTTCAATGATGAATTTTTTTGAATTATAAATTATCTTGGTGCAGAAATTTGTCCTACTTCCTTCAATCATGGGAAGGGTTCAAAAGTCCCATTCCATTCATGTCCAAATCCCCACCAAGTCCCCTTTCTCAAACAAGGACTTGATGTGGAAGTCCGGGATACACCATGGAGGGCAAAATAAAGTGACCATTCAATTTGTTTATGTTCCATATGCTCACATCTCGGAATTCTTGGAAGGTGAACGAGGGGATACTAACACCCCTGTGGAATGGAATGTTTACAAAAACTTTCCAAGCCAAACAAATGTCAAACAACCAACTATCAAAAACCACCTCGAGCATATGTGGTAACATTTATGGCATTAACCTTTTTTACTTCTTTAATTCATATACCAAGATGTAATCATTTACATTTTGAATTTTTTTGGTCTAGGTATTAGTGCGGATATGGACTAGAGGACTATCAGGAAAATCAACCCACATTCGATCTATTAAGTGAGGATGCCCAATGTCATTCTCAATCAAACGTCTATACACACGACTTAATGTGGCTGAGATCACAATTTATCATAAGGCCCATACACGAACTGATGGGTCATTCGCACATGGTGAGCATGACCTAGAATCCATTTCTCGTATATTTCGTTATGCTCCACGCATGTCACAAGCATTGAAGGACCACATATGGGCCCGACTAAACTTAGATTACACAACTAAACAAATATATGACAAACATAAAACAATTTGGTGGGAACGTGTGAATGCGAGTCAAAACATGACATGAGATGATTTCATTCGGCTTCAAGACATTACATATTTGGATCAAAAACATAAGAAAAGGAGTTAACATTTACACACCAACCCTACAATTTCAATTCGGTCTTGGGCTCTTCAACATCTGGAAGATGTGTTCTTTTTCCAAGATGTTGGTGAAATCAACGGGACTGAATCCCATTCACCATAGGTATTCAAACACTAGCTCAATGTGAGTCCATGCTATCATATGGTCACAATGATGCCATTTTTATGAATGCCACATTTGGCACAAATGACATGAAATTCCATCTATTCACCTTCATGGGGTTTGACGATCATTGCACGGGTGTCCCTTTAACCTAGATCATTATAAGTAGGCAAATAGTTCAGGATTTGATCGAATGGTTGAAACCATTAAAAGATAAGATGTTATCACACATGCCACATTGGAAATCATCATGTTTTTTTGTTAATGGTGCACCTTAAGAATTGAAGGCATTACGGTTAGTTCCATACGTAGGACCCACTTTGTATTTATTTCCTTATATGTTTTTTGATATATTTCATAAAATTCTTGATTACTTCAAATGCATTTTATGTTGTACTAACCCCATCCATTCATGGAGATTTTATTGCATATGTCCTTATTAGGGTCGTATGGGGTATGGACAAGGTTCCCATCTACCTTTGTTGTTGGCATGTTCTGAAAGCATGGTGTTTACGTGGTATTGAAAAAATCAAAGATGTGGAAATGCAAGGTGGAATCCTCCAAGACCTTCATGATGTGATGTACATGTCCATCAATCATGGAGAAACAATTGATGACTTCAAAGAGCATGGGAGGGTTGCTGTGAGAAAAAACCTTCATAAACATAAGCATGGTGATGCGTGGACAAATTATTTCTGGACTTATTACCATCAGTTTGGTAAGTGATGAGATTTATCATGGTTTAATATTCAAAATTGTTTTTTAATAATGTTATTCATCCTTATGCATTATGTTTATGTTTGCATAATTATGGATGATGGGTGTTTGAAGAGTGCCCCATTCCAACCAAAACACCCAAGTGAGCATTGAATCATATCATGGCGTGTTGAAACGTTGGTTTGCTCTTGACACAAAAAGGCCTAAGAAGGTGTAGGATTGATTGGTTGGTGTGGCGATTAACAACAACCATTGCACGCCATTACATGCACACATTAGAAATGAAAAAAAAAGGTTTCATAAAAAACAAGGTTATGGAAGCCATTATTACACGAAGTGTGGAAGAGGCAGCCTTCATTCCACTCACCCATGTGTACCAACCAACCTTTGAAAGTGATGGAGCTTGGGGCGTATGGAGCCAACGCCTTCCAAATGTTATTTACGTGGTGAAATTCCCATTCACTGAAATATTTTGTTGCACATATGAATGGGCATTGCAAGGGAACATGTGTAAACACCAAATTGTGGTCATTCTCACATGCACAAACATTTTTCAAAAGGATATCATTCATTACTGTGGAACATGGTATGGATCACATTATGGAAGGTTGGGTCACATGTTGGCGAACCCACAACATATTCCAAATGATATGGAGTCCAATGATGATGACAAAGATGAACATCTTGAAAGTGATCATGGGATCATGGAATTTGATGGGCTCATGAACATGGAGCAAAATGATCTCCCCATGGGTGCCCTTATAAGGTCTAATGACACAATAAATTCATCAACCCCAATAGAAAGGGCCCTTACACAATTGGTCACTACAATGCAAGAAATCACAAATGAATGTAAAAAAGGCGATGTGACACTTTGTGAACATGCCACCTCACACATGAGAGTATTGGCATGTAATATTCATAACATACACCTCACAAAGGCAAATGCAATTTCATACTCAGGATTGGTGTTACACTGCGTAGAAGATGGATTGGGAAATAGTGTCAAACGGTTCAAAGATTGGCATGAAACAATGTTCAATCACACAAATGTACGTACTAAACGATGTCATGAATAAATGTTTTCATTTCTAATCAAGATTGTTGCCATTGGCATTAAGAATTTTGTTTTACAATCAATTTTATATGGAGGAAACCATAGCCCAAATTCTTTGAACATCATGTATTCAACACACACATGAAGTCAAATATGGCACAAAGGATATTATTATTTCTAAATAATAAACATAAAAAGTGTGAAATGCAAAAACACAATGATAGTGATAATATAAGTGTTAAATGCAGGTATTATAACTAGGCCCCAAAAATCCCAGTTAGTAGAAATAAGTACAAGTGCAAGTATTGCAATTAGGCCCCAAAATTCCAATTGGTAAAGGTAAGTATGGGTGCCGGTATTGCAATGAAGCCCCAAAATTCTAGTTGGTAGAGGCAAGTATGGGTGTAGGTATTGCAATGAAGCCCCAAAATTCCAATTGGTAGAGGTCAGTATGGGTGTAGGTATTGCAATAAAACCCCAAAATTCTAGTTGGTAAAGGTAAGTATAAGTGTAGGTATTGCAAGTTTAGGTATTGCAAGTTTAAATGAAGAATCAACCTTAAATGCAATACCCATGCTTAAAAAAAACCCATCTAGATGGTTTGGATATCCTTAAGCGAAGACCTAACCTTAAACACAATACCCACATGTAAAATCACTTTGAAATAACTCAACCCTATATGTAATACATGCATTCAAGGTCTCTCCGAAATTACTCATGTGGGGTTTAAGCCTTTTTAAATGAAAGTCCTACCGTAAATGCAAGACCTGCATTTTGGGTCATAAAATAATTAGTTCATTTCAAAATAATATGCTAACAAAAGTGTGTATAGAGGTTGGGGTTGTTGATTAGGAGTTCCATGATTCTTACTTGGTTTCATTGAATTTGAAAAGAGATTATATTGTTTGTGGAACAAATAATATAATGACAATTGTGATTAAATTTATTTTGGTGTAGGAATTTTTCATGGAAATTTTGAACTAATAATCTATAATGTGGAATAATTATCTTAAATAATTATTTCAATAACTTATTAAAACAAAAATATAATTAAGTTAATCAATCAAATGTTAAATTAATCAATTTGATTTTTCAATCCAACTTTTTATTATCCAAGTAAATAAAATTAAACCAAATGATTAGTTAATTATTTTAAATAAATAAATGATTATCTAATTCTTGATAATTAATCATTTAAATTATCCGAAATATTAGTCTATTAGTTATTTAATTATATGACAAAATTTCGTGAGACATATGTGAAACAATATAATTTCATTCTATATCTTCTTCAAAGAGATTGGAAATTTTGGTTGTAGAGATCACACAAAAGTAAGAAGCAAACCTTATGTGAAAACCCAACTTCAAATGTAATACAAAGTTTGTCAAGATCAAAAAATCAAACGTTCAAACTTAAAATTTCTTCAAATATGTTCATATTTATGTTTTTTCCTTTTTAAAGTTGTAAACTCATTTCAAAAAACAAAAATATAAAGTGTCTAATTTAATAATATTTTAAACTATGTTTTAAAAAAATTGAAACACATAATTTTCTACTTCTTTTTTTTTGTTTCACATAGTAATAAAATTGATCTTTCCCATATATTAATCCTATGTCTGATTGAAATTTTATTTTATACTTTTCTGATACATAGTAAATAATTTATTGGTTAAAATAATCAGATAGTGGGTTAAAAATATTATATATTTTATACATATATAACACAATTCATTATGTAAACTTTTTTTTTTATGATGTATAATATTGGTTTAAATATTGGTCCAAATATATTGTTATTTATAACACATTATATATAAATAATGATATTATGAAATTATACATTTCAATACATATTTATTTAAAATTATATATATATGGTTATGTATGTTGCAATTATTTTTAATGAACTTTTTTTAAAATGTGAATTTTAAAATTCCAAAATATTAATAGCTACGTATGAAAATGTTCACAAGTTTTTAAAAGCCATGCCAAAGTTTGTGTGGATTTGGAAGCTTTGTGAGAGCTAAGTTGTTATGTAATGTTTTCGACACCTTTATAAGTTGAAACATGATTCGACTGTCCAAAAAACACAATAGTGTTCATAAAAAAAAACCAAGACTTTGTAGCCTTGACAAATTACTAGCTTCAATGAAAGCTCATTGCCAAGATTGTTAGATTGATTAGAGTGTCGACATTGACCAAACTAAACAACCTAGCTTAAATATGAGTGATAGGTTAGCAAGCTACTTGTTAAGTAACCTAATTAACTACCTAATAGGCTACCTACGTAATATAGGCCTATTATGTAGTTTATTCATTAGTGTAGGCCTTTTAGGTTAATATTTTAAATAGTCTATGTAAGTATTGAAAGTGTTCAACTTATTTAGTAAACATATTAATTATATAGGTAGTTTACTAGCCTAGGCCATGTAAGCTTAATAAACATTTATGACGGTTTAATGTCTATTCCATATTATATTATAACATATTAAATTTGAACTAAAAAAAATTATTAAAAAGAAAGCACATTTTTTCATATAATTGTTATAAATATGTACTATTTGATTATGATTCAAATTTAGAGCTTGGGAAACCCTAAATTAATTAACATTTTTTTTACAAATCTATGGTAAATAAAAAAAATCTACAATGCATTTTAGGGGGAATTTTATATGCAAAATAATGCAATATATATTTTTAGAGAAAGTGAAAGAAATCAACTTGGAGATATTAACAAATGGTAAGAGATATACCTTCTACTGTGTTTTGTATAAATTTTATTTAGTTATTAATAAAATTAACGTTAAATTTGTAATTGGTGAAAGTAAATATGTGTGTGGGTATTGCAAAATTATATGAAACTTTAACGCTAAATGCAATAACTATATTCAAATTCATTTCAAAATAACCCATAGGTGATTAACGTAAAACTTGTAGTGAAAGGGCAACCTTAAATGCAATATCCACATGTAAGGTCACTTTGAAATACCCAATATGTAGTTTGGGTGGGCCTTTGAATGAAGACCAAGGCCTAAATGCAATACTTGCATGCAAGTTCATACTGAAATAATCCATAGGTGATTGAAACAAACCTTATGTGAAGACCAACCTTAATTGCAATACCTGCATGTAACATCATTTCAAAATAACTAATAAGTGGTTTGGCTATCCAAAATATGTTTTTTATAACCCTAAATTAATTATTATTCTGAATTAAGTTTATGACAAAATGCAAGTTTTGTAATGAATGAAAAAAATCAGCGACTATTATGGGACCCATATGGGGTGTTGCAATGAATGCAAAAAACTAACGACTATTATGGGACCTTATATACGAGAATTACAATGAATGAAAAACCAATGAGTATTATGGGACCCTATGTGCAGATATTACAATGAATGAAAACCAGTGACTATTATGGGACCCTATATGTGGGTATTGCAATGAATGTAAAAAACCAATGACTATTACGAGATCTTATATGTGGGTATTGCATTGAATGTAAATAACCAAAAACTATTACATGATCCTATATGCGGGTATTGCATTAAATGTAAAGAACCAACGGCTTTTATGGGACCCATATGTGAGTATTGCATACTTGTAAATGGCCTTATGGAAGTTATAACAGAAAATGATGTAAGTATTATATGTTTAAAATCTATGTATTGTTTTTAAAAAATTTAGGTGATGTGAATTTTGTTATATTAGACGTAAGTATTACACAATGTTCATTTTCATATTTATAAACCTTAGACAAATTAATGTTACCTATTCATATGGGCCTATTTAAGGTTTGATTTTTACATTTTAAGTATTAAGAAAATTATGACAAAGAAGACATATATGATTAACCATATACCCTTAAACAAATGTGATTAGAAGAGAATATTATGTTGATAAAAGATGTACAAAAATGGGTGGATGAAAAATTGCTAAAGAACCCAATGAAAAAAAAGGTTCTCCATAACACATCATAGGACCAAAGTTCAAAAATTGGGTAGTCCAAAAAATAAAAGGCCTGAAAAAACCTAACTAATTATATAAAGTGAAAACCCTAAACCATATCAAAATTTATAATCCCGTGTTTAATTTAGTAAACAACTGCTGCATTTGCAGCCCTTGTTGCATGATGAGTAGTGTAGAAATGGCGGCGTTGCATCTCAACATGAACTACATTTGCAACAAACTCTTCATTTATTGTCTCCTCAACCTTATAAACACCCAAAACCACCAAATTAGACCTTACACACCTTGGATGAAACAAAATTATAAAAAAATAATAAACATTGATTATTATTGTTTCTTACCTTCCATGAATCATTTTAGACTCATGAAAATTCAATACATCTGTCAATTATTTTGTTCAATTTGCTTTATTAGACTCTTGATCCCCATTTTTTACATCCCATGCTTTCTTCAATTGTCGTGCATATACACAAAGGGTGGATCGAATCATCTCTTATAAATCTTCTTTTTTCCATTCGTGATGTTGCATCTCGAACCACATTTCCCATGCCTTAGGTAGTTAGACCCAGCACCTGCAATAGTTGTTCCAAAGCTAATTTCACCAAAGTTGGTTTTGGGAATAATGGACATTGTTTTGCAACAATTACCAACTTTACCCACTCCTTATTTGCTTTGGCACATGTGCGACTAGCAATCTTTTGACCATTTCGCCTTTACACAGCCTGGGCATTTCCTAAGATGTGAACATTCATTTTAGCATGGTCTTGATGTCGAGGACCTCTCGCGGAAATTGAAGGCTTCCTAGGTTTGGCCTTTTCTACCACTAAGCCATGCACCTCCTTCAAATGTTTGGTCAACAACCATTTGGCACAATATGCAACAATGCAAGTGCCAACTTTGCACTTCCATTTTGATTCAACCTTCGTCCATTCTTTGTCCTTCCGAGCAAAATTAAGTGGACAAGGAGGTGCTGGTGGTTGAGAAACCTGGCCGGTTTCAAGTTCCGAACCTAAATAAAAAAATATCAAAAAATAAATTATTACTTTGTAATTAAAAAAACCCTAACTGTAAAACCTTTCACATAAAATGTTCAAAAACATAATGCAAGTATTGTAAAACATAAAATCACACAATCAAATATAATTCCTACAAACTTTAACTACTTTTAGGTATTGCAATAAAACAATTTGACAAAAAAAATCCCGTACCTTCCATCAAATGATGGAAGATGCGAATATAATTAAATGTAAAAAACTTGTACAATTTTTTTAATCTACATATAATTTAATATTTTTAAATTTTAAAACAATCCAATTCATCAGTTTTCAATCGAAATTCTCAATCCACATTACAAATTGTCATCCTTGTTAACTTTAATCCACATAGATTGTTTAATACATCAATTTTTAATTTTCAATTCTACTGAAGCAACATTTTGTTCCTCAAGTCTCAATTCTAATGGAGCAACATTTTGCTCATTAATTACCTAATATGAAGAAGCAACAATTTGTTCAACAATTGCCTAATGTGAAAAAACAATAATTTGCAATTAATTTGTTGGAATAACATTTTCTTCAGTAATCACTTGATTTGATAATGTAATATTTTGCTTATGAACTTCCAAATCACCACCATCACTTTTCCTCAATCTCCTTCTCCTAGCCATTACAACCTTCAACCTAAACAAAAAACCACCATTTCATTGTTAATTGGTAATTATAATGAATTAAACCTTAAGGACTAACAAAAAAAAGAAAAAAAATCATCGAGTGCCATCGCCTTCTTCACATCATCATCACCATAGAAAAAGGTGACAACATTGTTACCGTCACCTTCTTCGTAGCAAAACCACCAAAAAAAGGCGAAGGTTGTTAATTTCTTGCAGCAAAGCTATGGAAGAAGGTGACAGAAGCTGTTGTCTTCTTCTTCTTTGCTACAATGGAACCACAACAAAACAAAACCATAAATGATTCTGCGCTGTAAAAAAATAAATAAATAAAAAATTGCTATCACCTTCTGTTTTTTTCTTTTTTTTCTTTTTCTCCTTGCTTTGGTGTCATTGGTTTCTGAGCTCCAACCCAAAAAAAAAAAAAGATGAAGGTGACGGTAGTGTTGCTACCATTGCCTTTTTTGTTGCGTTACAAAAAAAAAGAAAAAGGCAACGGTAATTTTATTGCCATCGCCTTTTGTGCTCCAAAACAAACCAAGAAAAGAAGGCGACAGTAGCAAAGTTGTTGTCACTTTTTTCGTTGCATTGCAACAAAACGAAAAAAAAAGGTGATAACAACATTGCTGCTGTCGCCTTCTTTGTTGCGTTACAAAAAAAAAGAAAAAGGCAACGATAACTTTATTGCCATCGCCTTTTGTGCTCCAAAACAAACCAAGAAAAGAAGGCGACAGTAGCAAAGTTGTTGTCACTTTTTTCGTTGCACTGCAACAAAACGAAAAAAAAAGGTGATAACAACATTGCTGCCATCGCCTTCTTTGCTGCATTAGAACAAAAACAAAAGGTGATAACATCAAGCTACCATCGCCTTCTATAATGCCCCAAAAAAAAAAAAAAAAAAAAAAAAAAAGGCGATGATAACATCACCTTTTTCCTCTTGTTGTAACAAAACCAAAAAAAGAAGGTGATGGCAGCATTATTGTCGTCGCCTTCTTTGCTACATCAAAACAAGAACAAAAGGTGACGGTAGCTCTTTACCGTTGCCTTCTGCAATGCCAAAAAAAATAAATGAAAAGGCAACGTTGTTACGACAAAAAGAAGAAGAAGAAGGTGACGATAACAAAGCTACCATCGCCTTATACGTTCCAAAAAAAGCCCAGGAAAAGCTGCCGTCGCCTTCTTTGTTGCACTACACCAAAAGAAAAAGAAGAAGGCCTTTTGCAAAAAAAGAAAAAAAAGAAAAAAAAGGTGATGGCAGCTATCACCTTCTTCACTGCACTACAACAAAAAAAAAGAAAAAGAAGGCTTACAAGGGATGGAACTTACGTTGAAGCTTGAAGCTCCCGCGTTAGGCGTTCCAGAGCTTTGCGTTGGCTCTCGCTCGGATCCCGCTCCAAACGACTCCCAAGCTCTGGCAATGGCAATCTACTCTGCTACCACTCCAAACGGCTCCCAGGCTCAGGCGATCCGCTCTGCTCCAAACGACTCCCAGGCTCTGGCGATGGGAGGTAGGAGGGGGGAGGTAGGAGGGGAGAGGTAGGTGGGAGGTA
>Ga0209611_10010556_pt1 | contig 13563 bp, 9 predicted proteins | sample S1TSphgellanicum_3_FD_187693 | JGI IMG/M metagenome (GOLD analysis project Ga0209611, IMG submission 187693) | Host-associated microbial communities from peat moss isolated from Minnesota, USA - S1T2_Fc - Sphagnum magellanicum MG (SPAdes) (version 2) | ecosystem: Host-associated > Plants > Peat... | reverse complement strand
TTGTATTGAAATCACACTTGGCCAGAGTCATCCATCCACCACCCACCAGTTCACCACAAAGGATGGATTGTGTGTGGGACAGGAAATGGTTTTTCATTGCATTAATGTTCCATAACTAACCATGGTGGTCAGCCATGTATGAACCATCCACATGCATCTACCTACCTAGTAGCTAGCCACCATTTGGCTTACTTACATATAGTAACCAGTTACATCCTTCCCTACATGCCTATGATAGTTACCCACTTACCTAGGTACCACAAGGGCTGAAGCAAGAGTGGTCTAGATTTAACCCAGCAAATGTTGAATTTGAACTCAGGGACCGTAATTTAATCTTATGATGGGATATGTGCCACGGTTAAAAGCAACCCAATAAAATTTATGGTTTTTAGTTTTTACCGTGGTGCCAGTGTAGGTGATGGGTGGATTATCCACAACCGAGACAAAACACTCACACAATCCCATTTGAATGAGCAAGCTTATCTTTGGTGAAAACTAAGATGAGGACGCTTCTCCCTTGTTGTTTCGCCCAAATGGCTAGTGAAGGCAAAATCTTATTTGGGATGTGTAGTAGGTATGCACATGATCTGGAACACTAGTCGATGTTCATCTTCAGGATTCTTTTGGAGGCTTAAAATTATTGGAGGGACAAAAGCTTTGTGGCCTCAAGTTAAAGATAACAGATGCATGATACCAAGCTTACCTATTTATCATTGTTTTAAGATGAGGGGGTTTTCCATTCCATATGGAAAACACATAGGTATGTGTGCACTGACTGGGTCAGATTCCAAGACGACTTTCTTTTGTTATTAAGTGAACAGTTGAAATCTTTGGTACGCAACTTCTTGAGTGGGTGAGTGAAGGAAGCTCATGGGAGCTTTATTTGTGATTGGGTGCACCTAGAATAAAATGTATGTATCCTTCAGGTTTCAAACTCTCATCTACAAAATCATTAGTTAATGTTACAAACCCTAGACACCTATAGTGTCATAGTGTGGCTCATATTAATTAGGTGGGGCTGAGTTCCAAGCTCAGAATCTCTTTCATTGGCCCATCACAATAAAATTATGAAAACTTTGGAGACTTTCAATATTGGAGTATTTACTCCAAACATAAAAGTCCTAGTATTTGCCCATCTATGTAAGTTCCAAGAGGACAACATTGGCCAACAAATTTGGGACAAGTGAGGTGCTATTGGGAACATGTTGGGGAACACCTTGTGAAATTATGAAACATGTTGATAACCCATTGAGAACATAGGAACAACAAAAAACGAACACTCTCCACTCTCCTCAAAGGAAAAAGGATCTAGGCCCCTTGGGTATTTCGTGGTTTGTTTCATTGGCTGCCAAGAATTTTTATGCTCTGAATTTTTTACTTTTTTTCAACTTTTTTTTTTACAATTTTTTTACCAATTTGACAAATTTTTTACCAATTTTGGCATAGGTTAATCGTAGTGGTAGAATTGTGGGGACATATTGTAATCAATTTGGCCAAAACATATCTGTGCTTGGTTAGTTTCTTTTCAACATTAAATTTTTCATTGTCCCCAGTGGATGTGCTTTACATGTAGATCACAAGCGAGTTTAAGACCAAAACTATGTATGTTTATTACATAGTTATGAAAATTTATGTTCTTGTTTGCATAAATATTTTCTCACCTTTTTATCGTCTATGTATAACTAGTATGTCACACCATTCTCCTACCATGGACTTCACATAAACTACATCAAAACCTTTCAAAACTAAAATTTCAACTCCCTTCACAATTCTATTCCATGAAATTTTACATTCATACAACAACTTATTTCGATCAAGTGAAGGTGTTTCAAAAGGTCACAAACACCCACTTATATACTAATAAAAAAGAAATCAAACAAAAAATTTCCTAAAGTCTACACATCACATGGCTCCCCATGTGATTTCACATGCATAATAAAATGACAAAGCTTTCTCACATAAATTATCATGTGTGAATCAATGCACCTTAATATGCCAAAGACTTTTCACACAACTTTCAAATAAATTATCATGTGAAAGTCAATGCACCTTAATGTGTCAAAGATTTATCACATGATTTTCCACATAAATTTTCATGTGAAAGTCAAGCACTATGACCAAATCATAATTAAACTATGAAATCTTATTAACAAGTAAATCATCAAATTTAAATGTTAAATAATTACATAAGTAATAATTTAACTATATCAAATTACATATAATTCACTTGCAAAATGGTGCCACTATGTGTGATTTTGTGCATATCACTACTTCTTTCATATTGTCTTGCCAAAGGAACTTGACTTCAGAAATTATTTTCAATTCCTTGACAAGACTAGATTTCTATGGTTGTATTATCTCTTTTCATGTATAGATGATTTATGTGATTTTCACATTACCTAACAAAGATTACAAAATTGTGAAATGTTATTCAATTGAATAATTGCAAAAGGCAGATTTGTATTTACTAAGTAGGTCAAAAGTAGTGTTATGCATGTACATGCTTTTACATTTACACTGCATGTGAGTGTATAAAATTTGCTTAAAAAAATGTAAATGTACAACAATGTAAATGTAAATGTTTTACAGTTACATTGTTTTACCTTTTTTGTCACACTTATAATTTTTTTGGCATTGTTTTACATTATCATTTTTTTTCAATATATATTTTTTATATTTATAATTTTCTGAATTATTTTATTCTTAGATTAATTTACATTAACATTTATGTTGCTTTATGTTATTTAAGTGTAAAACAAGAATGTAAATACAAAATGTGAGATTCAAAGCAAAGCAAGCTCTTAGGCTTGCAACAAGCAATGGCTATGGTGGGTGGCACACTTCACACAACCTCAAAAAACTTACTAAAAGCTAAATCCTAGAGTTATTTATTTTTACATTTACATGGTAAATTTTTTAAATACACCCTGGGTTTTTATACACTTTGGATTTTGAAGTTTAAATAGTTGATCTCCATGGTCGGTTGCATAACACACCATTGATGACTCCTCATCATCACCCAAATTCATTTTTCATGAATTGTTTTTTCATGATCACTTAAGAGAATGCAAGTCCTTGATTCTTCAGTGCCCTTCCCAATTTTATTTTAAAAAAATTATATCATGATCTAGCTTTCTCATGATGCATAGCTATTATAGTCCATTTCATTTTGGTTAATCTCAATCCTATAGATGATAGTTTAATGCCATTTTTTTGGTGTGTTCATGGCAGGTTTCAATTCTCGTTTTGTGTAAGCACTTACCAACATTGGGTCATCATCATGGTGTGGTGATCACACACTAGTAGGTGCCCATAGTTTTTCTTAATCATGTTCATGTTCATGGTCTAATTTTGTGTAAGCATTGGTGATTAAACAACATTAATCATGATCTAATTTTGTGTAAGCATTGGTGATTAAGCAACATCAATCATGATCATGGTGCAATGGCAATAGGTGCCCATAATTTTTTCCCCTCCTATTCATGCTTTTATTTTGTGTAGGCATTAACAAAATTGGTCATCATCATGGTGCAACAGTCATGCAATGATAGGTGCCCATGATTTTTTCCCCTCTTGTTCATGATATTATTTGTGTAAGCAGAATTGATCATCATTATGGTGTGATAATCACACTATGGTAGGTGCCCATAATTTGTTTTCCTTTTATTCATGGTTTCATTTTTGTAGGGCAGAATGGTGGTGTGATGGTGGTCAGTGCACATTTATTTTTTTCCTTCCTTTTCATGGTTTTCTTTTTGTGTAGGTAACATCAATCATCATCATGGTGTAACAATTGTAGGTGGCCATAAATTTTTATCATTTTTGTCATTTTCTTTTGTCTAAACATCACCATAGTAGTTTATGATTAATCATTAAACAAGAAATGTCTAGTATGATCACCTGGAAACAATAACTTAATCATTGTGCAATTGTCCATTGTCATTAATGATTAGTGATCATCCATGCAATGCCATAGCAGCCCAACAACAATCCATTAATCATCATGGTCGTCTCTGAGGTTCGAAGTCTTGGACCAATTTTGTGAGTTGCCATTGTGTTCATGTGTTGCATGCACTTTGCAATGCATCCATCAACATCCCAATGATCCTTTCCATTACCACAAATCAACATCACCATTCCACTTATGCTTATGTTTTTTGAAAACCAAATTTAATCATGGTGGTGTTATGCACATTATAAACCATTGTAGTTTTGCCATTTGTGATTTAATCTTTTCTTTAAAAGTTCATTGTCATGCTACTAGAATCCATGGCCATTTCATAATTATCTTGTTGGTTTCAATCTTTTGTTGGTCTTGATCCTTGTGAAATACTTTAAGTATTAGCAATCCACATGATCCATCACCATTGTTTTTTTTTAATCCTATTCTTAGTCATCCTTTTATTCATTAACATGTCAAAAATATAGCCCCCTAAGAATTTTACATATAAATACCTTTTTTGGCAAAAATTCATGGCATTAATGTTGCTTCTTTTATTAATTATCCACCTAATGATATTCCTACAATTGATAAATTGCAATGTTTGAATGCATGACAATGGATCAAATAATGGTAGCTAAAAACATTGAGATTGCAAAAAAAGAAATAAGGCCTATGAGTTGAATACACACTTCCAAAATAATTGGGCAATGAAACTTCTGTGGGCAAAATTTGTGTTAGGTTCTAATGGGAAAGTTATTCAAGTGTGATGCAAGATTTGCACATGAATTGAAGGTAGAGATAAGCTCTTAGTTTCAAAGTTAGATTTTCTATGGAAACATGTCAAGGTCATCACAAGGCTTTGGTAGCCACATGCCAAAGGTAAAAATGGGGGATCATTATTTCTTTAAAAAAAATTCATGTGGCCAATGAAGAGTTGTATTTTTCTAAAGGTTTTAAAACAGTGTTGCAGCAAATAATTCATGGTGTAATTCAAGTTGACAAGAAGAAAAAAATTGTGCAATTTACCTTGATTTTGCACTTGCTTAATCATGGCCATCCCATGACAAATTACACAACAATGTAAAAACTATTTGTTCAATTGAATGTTCTTAACAATCCAATGAAACATAGGTCTAATCAAGCAAATTAGGAGATGGCAAATTCTATGCACGAATAAATTTTCAAATAAATTTAAAATTTTGTGGCCATTGGGAGATTTTATAAAAAATTACATATGAGGTTACTACCATTGAAATTATTACCTATCTTGGATTTTAGTCCATGAGTATGTGATGCAAGCATGGAGAAAGGTGCCTATCCTCTTCACACTTCAATGTGTTGTTGAAGGGGGTATTACAAATAATCTAACCTTTGTCATTACACAATCCCTAACGTGACAAGGAGGGTTAACTAAAGAGGAAATTGGTGAAAGGTTCATTTCCTTTAGTGTAGATGGAGCTTTTCTTTTTTAGGGATGTCACATTGGAGTGACACCTCAACTAAAGGAGAAGCATTTTCCTTACATGATGGGGCAAAATTGTATGACTCATAAAACAAATCTTGCAATGCAAGCTTTGTCAAACCTAGCAATGGTGTCCAAGTTGGAGGATTTGCTCTAGTTTGTGTATGCTTATTTTTCAAGCTCCCCTAACCGCCATTTGGAATTCACTAAGCTTGCCAAAATCATGGAAATAGGAGGATTTAAGACTTTTAAAAATGTTAATACTCAGTGGATTTCAATGCTGGATCCCTTGAAATGCATTTTGGTAACATACAAGACATTGATTGTGAAGATGTCACAAGACAACATTAGTGTTACTCAAGCAAGGTTGAATCTCAACCTCCTTTGTGATCTTCACACATTGCCAACCTTGTTTTACTTGCTGCCATTATTGGAGGCAATTAATGTTTTATTCAAGTTTGTTCAAGGAAGGGACGTTTTCATTCGCAATTTTGTAACAATAGTTAAGATTTGTTAAGCTAACATTTTCATGATGTATTCTGATCCATTCACAAGCTATTAATGTGAACAATTCTAAGTTTTTTGTGACATTATGAACAACAGCTTTGCCACCATCACCTAAGACTAGGTTACTAACTTGAACAATGGTATGAAAACTTTATCTTTTTGTATTGCTAATCATTCCTATCAAGCTCACATGTTTTATGCAATTACTAAGGTAAATCAACTTGTGTGTGAAGAATTTTTTTTAACATCCATTACACAAGTGAAATGCCAATGTGTTATTGTAGCTAAAATGTTTGTGATAGAATTAAAGAGGTGTTTTGTGGATTCAAAGTTGATGAATATCTTTGGCATTGTGTATCATCAATTTTGGATGCAACCAAATGTAAAATTTTCTTTTTCTTTGCATCTCAGTGTCATCAAGAAACACCATTGAGAATTGAAATGGTTGAAACCTTCACTAGATTAGGTTGTTGAACCTTTGAATGTTAATCTCCTTGACGTGTAACAATCCATGTTTAAGCTCACTATAAAAACACAAGCAATCAAAGCTATGGCTAAGCCATTTAATATGAATCTAGTTACAAAGTTGTGGATGACAATTATCAATAATTCATTGTTATGTCAACGTTTAAGTGAGTATATGAAGATAGCAAAATTAACAATTGTTTTTGTGCACTTGGTTCAATGGAAGATGAACATGCTTTCTTCACTCTTGCATTCATGAAAGACAAATTGTGCAATCGATTGGGGCCACATTTGAATCTAGTTGTTCGCATGTTTGCACAAGAATTTTTCACGTAGGAAAACTTCCCTTATCATGAGGCCATTACAAGTTGGAAAGAACAAAAAATGGGAAATGGTGCTACCACTTTAAAATGGGTGTTGGGCCTTGATGAATCTTTTAATGTCTTAGTGCTTTGTTTCCATGATTTGGACAAACATGGTGATGTTGTGTTCAAACTTCATCATGAGATTTACTAACATTTGGGTTTGGTGGGTGGGACTCTAAATTACATTGGGCAAAGTGTATTGTTATCATACTAGGGTTCAACTCCCCCTCCAAGTTTTGGTGTGTTATGTGCAAATTAGAAAGGATGCTACTTTTAAGCCATTTATGTATCCAAATTAGTCCTTTGTGATGAACGAAGTAGCCAAATACATGCATTAGTTTCTTTTATAAGTGCCAGCTGGACTTAGGTAAAAAAAATTGGATTCACCAATTTAAACTTCTTTTGAAAAAATTATATATGCCAAAAACAAACTTGCCAAGTGATAAGGGGCCAACTATTCCTATGCCAAAATTGTTAGGGAAGCCACGTTGCCAAACAAAAGGACAGGAGTGATGCCACTTGCGCACATTTTAAAAGTTATAAAAGAAAACCCTGTCTCCACCGGTGCTCAGTATGATGACCCTGCAAAAATATTTTTCACATCCAAATTTACTTGTTTACTTTTTTGCAACCCCACCCATAAAGCTGAAACTGGGACAAGAAATATGTGGGGGTCCCATAATAGCAAACCACCTGAACCAATCATTATGTTGGGCCAATGACAAACACTGAGCGGCAATCAGATCACACTCTTTTCTGCAGGAAGGGTTGCTATGCCTTTCACCAGCCACCGCAAGCTGTGCAGTTATACGGAGCCAAAACTATTTTCCTGAGCTCAACCGGCATCTTTTGTCTTTTCTTCATCCAATTTTACTCGGCAGATCACATACTGAGTACCACTGGAGATGCTAGTAGCATGTTACTCTATGAGACTATTGGAATCTAGGTGATTTGGAATAACCACATGTGAAATGTCCAAAACTGAATAATAATAATAATTCCACAGAAAGAAACCAAATGTTGAATAAACCCAAATATACCTTTTTGGCACTTGAGTGTGAATCCACTTGGCTGCATATAATCTATTATAGACTGTAACACTAGTCTCACCCAGCATTTTTTTTGGGTGTGGAATTTTGCCAAAATGAAAAATATAAACATAGAAAGGGAATATTAAATGAATATTGTCACAATATTCCCTTTTCTGGAAAAAAATCACCAAATTTCAAGAAGTTTTCGAAATTGGGCTCTAATTTTAATTGGTTGCATTTTCTGACTAGTGGTCATTTAATGTTAAATCCCTCTCAGAAGTTAGCAATGACACAACAGCAGAAAATTGAAAAAAAATAATCACTGGTCCCACCATATTATTGAAATTTAATCTATGGATTATGTGAGAAAATAACACAAAATAGTGGCCAATTTTCTTTGCTGCATGTTACACGATCAGCCCCTTTTTTTTTGGTGCAAAATTTCACAACCAACAATACTATTTGTTTGAAAAATGTGACAAAGCAAATCTTTTTAGGGCTTCTAATTGCCAAACTCAGACATTTTTTTGCCTCAATTGCCAACTCTAAACCTCAGATTCATAGAAGCTTAAATCCTTGTACTTTCATATTTTGTTTGTATTGATCAGATCATCTTATGGATGATTGCAACTTGTGCTACAATAAGAAATTTGAAAAAAAAACACTAATTGCAATATTTATTGAACTAAATAAAATTGAAACTGTTTGGTTTTCAGAAAGAATTTGTCAATTGATTCTCCCTAGTCTTTAGGAAAACCAAGTGCATTCAATTTGCCTATTTCATTTGTTCTTCTTGTTTAGTCTAACACGCAGATCCATTCCATTCAATGCACTTGATGCCCATACTTCAAACAAGCTTTTTTTGTCTTTTTATGGGTTTTTTAATGCATTACAATGGTGATCATGTGAGTTGCAGTCTTTTTTATTTTGTTCAAATTTGTGATGTACCTGAAGTGGAAATGGTCTGTAAGATGATTTAGCCAGATTTGGCTAAATATGTATGAGTAAAAAACACGAATATGCTATGTTGATATTTATCACTATTTAGCTATATCCATACTCCATGGTTCTTATGGCCAAGGAGCTGCCAGTCATTTTTGGCAAGAAAATGGTAGTGGCAATTGATGAAAGAGGGGATGAGCAAATTGCACCAGATATTCACCTGTAAAAACCAAAAAAGCTATTTTTGTATTATGTGGGAAAATGAAAATGGCCAATAGATTTAAGGTTAAATGGCCAAGTTGAACCTATTGGCTTTCCACAATGTGAATTCTAAACAAGGGGGCCTACTTTTCTTTTCTATTCCTTCACCACACCCCATGGTTTGCCATCCCTTCTACTCCCCATTGGGACGCCTCTCCATGATCTCCCACTCACCATTCTTTGTACTATCCGTGCTCAAATACTTTTTTTTGGGGGTGGGGTGGGGTGGGGTGGAGCAGAATAGTGGGAACTGCACTAGAATAGTGGGGCCTGTGTCTCCACTTTTTCCATAAGATCTGGACACAACCCAACTCACAAATGCCGATCTCAAAAGCTGGTTGTACAAGTGCAAAGATATTCTGACTTGTTCCAAGTCACATTAACTCTCTTCACCAGAAACTGCAGGTCTGGGGTGTGTGAGCTGAATGGAGAAACACTATCACCCAAATTTGATGGAATTAATTGCAGATGGGATGGATAGTGGGTGGCGAGAAGCATGGAAACATGCCCTTAGCCATTTGCCATTTGCAATTCAGTGTGACAAGTGTGATATAGAAGTAGTTTACATTCCAAGAAGAAATATTCATAGTAGCATACATACATACATATTTATGGGGAGTCCAACAAAGAGCCTATCACATTTTGGGCCATGCCTTCAGGCAAGAACTAAAGGTCTCCAACACCTTATCAATAGAAGGAGCTCAGACCTTATGAACATAAACAACTAATCTTCAATCACACCCATATAATATAATTTAGAGCTAGTAATTTAGAAGACTAAGTACTTCGGCTTTCAAAGCTTTAGACTAGTTAAGGGGAGGCAACTGATTTCACATTCCACTTATTTAAAAAATCCAACCCATTATAATGCATCTCATTTTCTTGTTCTTGTGCAATCTCGTGTAGATGTGCTTTCCATCTTATGTTAAGGGAAAAAAATTGTTGTATGTAAAGGAAATGAGATAATTTGAAGTGCATTTACGTTTGAAACTAATTGGAATTAGTGTAAAATCATCACATGGACCTGGTGTATTTTACACCTTTATTCCCCCTAGCTAGCTACTAGCTTTGCTTGTGGAGTGGAAAAATGGAGGGATTCTCAATGTTGGATTGGCAATGGTCAAGAAAAAAGAGAAAAAACCAAGGAGAAGATGTCAAACTTTAGCATACATTAGGGGCTCAAAGATCGAATGCTTCCAACAGGAAAAAAAACAAGAGCGCCAAAATCTGTCTTGAATAGGTATAGAGAGGGCTATTAGCCCAGGCCAAAATGGGGATGAACAAGCAGCTTTAGGAATAACATTTTCACACAGCCAATGAGACATGCACCCAGGAGGGTCCAGAGGTGTTGAAGATCTTCTTGGATTTTTGTGTTCTCACCATGTTCCCACCAGGTTCCCAATTATTCCTTATGATGCTCTCAGATGTTTCCCAAGCTGTTCCCAGTAGCACCACACTCTTTCCCATAACCTTTGCCAAAAATTCTGTTTTACCTCAATAGGGTAGACCGACCAGTGACTGAACACTTAAGCGCTCAGGGGAGGCTAAATTCAAGGGGAGGGCTCTGTTGTTTTTGGTGTTGAAACAAAACTTGAACCACTCCTCTTGGCGCATCTAACATTTTAACAATCATTGAAAACGGATTAGAAATGAGAATGTTACAGCCCCCTGAACTAAAGGGGGTCAAGAACTCAAAAAAACAAACCATTGAACACTACCAAAGCTGGTTCCTGAACACCAAAAAAATTCGTTGTACTCTTGCTATGTTGGTATTAGAGTTCAAAGATGATTTGTACAACTTCAGGTGGCGCTCCTATAGCACTTTAAACCGTTTAAAATGAATAAAAAATAAGAAAGTTATGAGGTTTAAAAGTAGGAGGGTTCCAAAGAGAAGAAAAAAGAAAAAAAACACACTTTGTAAGTTGGAAAGCTTATTTTTCTTCTTGTTATTTTTTCATTAATCTTTTTCCTTTACGCTTTAGACATGATTTCTAGAGCTCGAGGTAGTGCTCCCATAACATTTTAAATCACTCAAAATGAAGCACATATGATGAACATATAAATAAATGTTCGATCATAGGTAGGCAATTGGTCATGGACTGGACTGCCCTATGTGTTGGCCTATAGTCGATGTTGTTTACATGGTTGACATATTAATGGCAACGCAAAAGACCAAATTGTGGCTTGAAATCATGTGAAAATGGGTCTAATGCAAGGTTTGAAAAAGTGATATCAACTTTTGATAAAATGAGTCTATGTAACATGCACTCCTAGGTGGACCCTTAAGTGTGAGGGTTCACCTAGCCAAGGCCCAAGTCCAAACCACCATGGGGTGGTCCCTACAGCAGCTTGGGTTACGAATCTAGTGTTGGGCTAAGTTTGACTCCCAATTTGACATACTCACAAGCCGCATAGATGTTGGCAAGTGAGGGTTTGAAGAAAGGGGCTTGAGGAAAGGTGCGTTAAGTCTTTGAACTAGATGAAATTTTCAATTAAGCTAAAAAACAAGAGATGGTAATCCCAAGTGACAAGGCGTTAGACCACTTGGGAAATTCGCAACAGGTTTTAATCCCACCCATCTATTGGTCGAGAATAGCACAAGGTTCTGAGGTAAGTTTGAATGTTGAAGCTTCACCAAGTGCATGGTTTTCCATGTGTAGGTAGCATAGGTGTTTAAGGAAGCACAAGAATGAGACGGAGGTGATGATGAAATGATGCCAAGGCATATTTAAGTGCAAAATTTGGTATCAAAACAAGCTCCTTGGGTCAATTTTGGAAAATCTTTTTAGGCATACGGGGGAGGTAAATAATCCAAAGCAAATGGCCTCGGACAAACCGATACCCAACACAACGGCTATGGTGGAACCCAAGGCCAAGAAGAAGTACAAAACCAAGAAGGAAAAGGAAAAGGACATAGATGTGGAAGAATTGATGACTTTAAGTCACACCATGGTTAGTGATGAGCTTCAAAATGAAGACGCTCAAAGTCTAAAAAACTTGTTGGAAGAAGCCGTGAAGGCCCATCCTTGAAAAAATAAAAAGAAGAAGATAAGGAAGGATGAGGTGGGCCTTAGCAAAGCCAAGGCCCGTGAAAGAACTCCTTCCCATATTGTTCGAAAGAAAGGAGAGGATGACGTGAATGTGGGTTCACTAGGAAAACTCTCACGGCTCTTTAAAAAAATAATGAAAAGGAAAAAGTTCTTGAATGTTAGTGGAGTTGTTTAACCACGTTGATTTCACTCATCTTTTGAGTCGAATGGGGATGTGCATTCCTTGATTCTCTCTTTGAATGGGCCGATGAGAGGAAAAGGGGGCAAGTCGGTCCTAGAATGTCCAATTGTGGACAAATCTCTTGAGAAGTGAAAGGAAGAGGTTCCAAAAGTGTAGAAATCATCCAAGGAGTTTTTGACTCTTGTGGACACCTTTTGCACATTTGTAGTCCAACAAGGAGAAGCCATGACACATAATCAAAAAACATTCAAGTTTATGGGCCACATTGTGGAAGGTTTGGGCGCCATCAATAGTGCCCCAAGTGCAGGTTTTGCTAAGGTGACCATCAAGGCAAGGTTGCTAGACTCCTTCGTAGGGAAGGAAACCAAAACCAAATGAATGTGACCATGGTTGCACCAAATAGAGGCATATATGGAAACACAACGCATCAAAATCAATAAAGAACAAATTCATTTGCCCAAACCTCGTTGAAGGAGCACGTATGGGAATGATGGATGTCCCAAAAGGAGGAGATGCCTAACCTCCTTGAAACCCTCATATGGGAAGAGTTTAAGTAGTGGTCGGACAAGGTTCACACCACACCACTTTGTGCTTCAAAATGGGATGGAGTTTTTGGAGCTCACCCAAGGGGATGATAGGGGCTCACTGGCTGTTTATGTCCAAGAATTCAATCGTATGTTAATTATGGTCCCTCTCAACGATAAATATGTTCGGAAATTGATTTTCTTACATGTATTCAAACCTTGGGTGTGGAAGATAATCTATTAGAGGACTGACATTTTGGAGAATTGCCAAAGGTTGATGAAGATGGTGGAGTGTGTGGAGAGATGAAGCTCCTACACATCCCAAGGGTGAAACCAAAAATAGAGCCACCCAAAAAAAACCAAGCTAGCCTGAATAATGGAAGCAAAGGTTGTAATAAACGCAAGTGGGGTCAAGGAAAGCTTAGGCCTCTAAATGACAAGGAAAAGTCAACAAACAAAGAGTTGCCAATCAAAAAGGTGAAGCAGGACCTATCCAAGGTCAAATGTTTCAATTATGACAACAATGGACATTTGACGAAGGACTGCCCCAAGCCACCTTGGATGTGACGAGGAAGCGGCTATTTTCTGCCTGAAAGTCGCTCGCTGCAGTGGAGGAGGAAGATTGCACCGCCCATAGTCCAGATGAAACACGGCAGGTCTTCCTCATCACTGCAACCAACGGGTACCTTCTTCACCGTCGGTTCGCGACCTAGTCTGTCTTGGGCGAGTTCGAGGAAGCGGCTATTTTCTGCCTGAAAGTCGCTCGCTGCAGTGGAGGAGGACCAGTGCTTATTATTGGGTGTTTGCTTTTCCTAGGTGATTGCCGAGAGGA
>Ga0209611_10010555_pt1 | contig 13564 bp, 10 predicted proteins | sample S1TSphgellanicum_3_FD_187693 | JGI IMG/M metagenome (GOLD analysis project Ga0209611, IMG submission 187693) | Host-associated microbial communities from peat moss isolated from Minnesota, USA - S1T2_Fc - Sphagnum magellanicum MG (SPAdes) (version 2) | ecosystem: Host-associated > Plants > Peat... | reverse complement strand
GCGGACTCATGCCGCCGCCCTCGCGTGGACCGTTTGCGCCTTCACGTGGTCCGCCACCGCCCTCGCGTGGACCAGAGCCGTTCGGTGAGTTCTCGACGCCGTCGCGACGGCCGCGGCCGCGCCGCCGGCGACTGCGTCCGCCACGTTCATTACGCTCCCCGCCCGGTCCCATCTCGCCGCCTCTACCTTGGTTATCGCCACGCGGCTGTTGATCCCCACGCGGCGGTTGATCGCCACGCGGCTGTTGATCGCTGCGCGGTGCTTGATCCCCGCGCGGGGGCTGGTCCGGGCGCTGCGCCTGGTCCGGCCGCGGCGGCTGGTCGCTGCGCGGCGCATCGAAGCGCTGCGCACCACCACCACCACCGGCACTGCGCTCCGATCCTGCGGCACCTTCGGGTCGGCGCGGCGCCATGTCGCCGCGCGGGCGGCCGTCGCGCCGCGGATCCCTCGGGCCCTCACGCCGCACGTCTCGATTCCGGTCGCCGCGGTCCCCACGATCACCCCGATCACGGTCACGATTGCGATCTCGATCGCCGCCGCTGCGGTATCGATCCGGTCGAGCCTCGCGGGGCGGCGGCCGGTCGCGTGGCGGCTGCGAGTCAGCCGCGGACGGAGTGGCCGTGGCGGCGCTGCCGCCCGAACCGCTGCCGAATAGAAAGCGCCACAGGCGCACGAACACGCCGAGTTGCGGCACCGCCGCCACGGGCGCCGGCGCGGGAGCAGGGGCGGCCTCCGGTATCGGCACGATCGGCGCCGCCGAGGCGGGCAAAATGCTCGGCACCAACGGGATGTCCCCCTGGGGCTTTTTGTCCCGATTGCCGATATTCGAATCATCGACACTGGGTTGATCGGCGAGCTGGTAGCTGGCGGTGGTATTTTCCGGCAGTTCCTTCTCGTCGTCGCGGATGCGCCGCAGCGTGTAGGCCGGCGTCTGCATATGCGGGTTCGGCACGATCACCAGCGACACCTTGTCGCGCGACTCGATTTGATTCAGCCAATCGCGCTTCTCGTTCATGAGGTAGGTCGCGACATCGACCGGCACCTGGGCGATGACCCGGCCGGTGCGCTCCTTGCGAGCCTCCTCGCCGATCAGGCGCAACAGCGCGAGCGACATCGACTCCACGCCGCGGATGGTGCCCATGCCGTTGCAACGCGGGCAGTTGATATGCGTCGTTTCGCTCAACGCCGGCCGCAGCCGCTGGCGCGACAACTCGAGCAGTCCGAAGCGCGACAGCCGGCCGAGCTGAATGCGGGCGCGATCCATCTTGACCGCGTCGCGCAGCATGTCCTCCACCGCGCGCTGGTTCGCCTGCGATTCCATGTCGATGAAATCGATCACGATCAGGCCGCCGATATCGCGCAGGCGCAGTTGCCGTGCGATCTCTTCGGCCGCTTCGAGGTTGGTGTTACGCGCGGTCGCCTCGATGTCGCCGCCGCGGGTGCTGCGCGCCGAGTTGATGTCGATCGACACAAGCGCCTCGGTGTGATCGATGACGAGACTGCCGCCCGACGGCAGAGTCACTTTGTGCGAATACGCCGACTCGATCTGGCTCTCGATCTGGTAACGCGTGAACAGCGGAACCGGGTCCTGGTACAGCTTGAGTTTCCGCTGCGCATCCGGCGGCATGAAGCGCTGCATGTATTCCTGGGCCTTTTGAAAAGCCTCAGGCTGATCGATGAGGCATTCGCCCACATCGTCGGAGAAGTAGTCGCGCAAGCCGCGGGTCACCGCGTCGCTTTCCTGGAAAATCAGAAACGGCGCGGGCCGGCCGTCGTTCGCGGCGACGATCGCGTCCCACGCGGTCTTCAAATTGTTCAAATCCCACTGCAACTCTTCGGTGGATCGGCCGACGCCCGCGGTGCGCACGATGGCGCCCATGCCGTCGGGGATGGCCAGGCCGTTCATGGCCTCGCGCATCTGGTCGCGATCCTCGCCTTCGATGCGGCGCGACACGCCGCCGGCACGCGGGTTGTTCGGCATCAACACGAGGAATCGGCCGGCGAGACTGATGAAAGTAGTGAGAGCCGCGCCCTTGTTGCCGCGCTCCTCCTTCTCTACTTGGACGATCAGCTCCTGGCCTTCCTTGAGCACCTCTTTGATGTTCTGCCGGCCCTGCGCCGACAGTTGTGTGCTGAAGTACTCGCGGGAGACTTCTTTCATCGGCAGGAAGCCGTGGCGCTGTGCGCCGTATTCGACGAACGCGGCTTCGAGACTCGGCTCTACCCGAGTGATCCGGCCTTTATAGATATTGGATTTTTTCTGTTCCCGGGAGGGGATCTCAATCGATAAGTCGTAGAGTTTCTGACCGTCGACGAGTGCGACTCGCAGTTCTTCTTCTTGAACTGCGTTGACGAGCATTCTTTTCATGTGCCCCAACTAAAGTGGTAGGGGCCGAGGAGGAGAGCTGGAGAATAAAAGCCGGTGCCGCGACGAATCGGGATACTAGAAATAAGGATAGACCCGACGCGAGCCACGCGACCGGCGGTTCGATCCAACTCTGCCAAAACCTGATCCCGAAATAAAACATACGGAGCCCTAGGGCCTAATTCTCGGTAAACCGCTTGTCAGACGCCGAGGCTCAAATAGGGCTCTCTTGCGTCTGTCTCATCGGCCGAGCGATGGCCTGAAAATCCAGAACCGGAAATCCAGAACCAACTAATATGCGGCGCTCCCAGAAAACCTTAAGGGGGCGCCACCGAAACCGGTGTCTACCTGCTTTACCTCAAATTAAGGGCGTCGCCCAGAAATGGTTCAGCGCCTGACACGGTTTTAGGACATTATCACGGCAACCCGTCTTCGGTCAATGTAATCAATATGTTAGAAGATTGCCCGGCAATATGCCTGAAACCATCCGCTGCGGACCACCAATGTGACTGAGCCTGCGCGCGCGCCGTCCGCCAAGAGTCCCGTGAGCCTTCGCACCGTGAGTGCCGAGGAGGCGGGCCAGCGAATCGACAATTTCCTGCTGCGACATTTCAAAACGGTCCCCCGCAGCCGCGTTTATCGGCTGTTGCGCAAGGGCGAGGTTCGGGTCAATCGCAAGCGCGTCGAGGCGGAGTACCGCATCCAAGCGGGGGATTCCGTGCGCCTGCCGCCGGTGCGAATCGATGCGGATGATGAGCTTCGAATGCCGTCGAGCAGCCTGTTGGAGTTGCTCGAGGGCGCGGTCATCTTCCAGGACAAGCATTTGCTGGTGATCGACAAACCGGCCGGCGTCGCGGTGCATGGCGGCAGCGGCATGAGTTTCGGCGTGATCGAGGCGCTGCGTGCATCGCGCCCGCGCGAGACGCTGGAGCTCGTGCACCGGCTTGATCGGGACACCAGCGGCTGTTTGCTCATCGCTCGCGATCGCGCGACTTTGACGGGACTGCATGCCTTGATCCGCAACGGCGGTATGCACAAGACTTATCTCGCGCTCGTCGCCGGCAGCTGGCAGCTCGGCACCAAGCGCATCGACGCGCCGCTCGCGACCGACAATCGCCAGCACGGCGAACGCCATGTGCGCATCGCCGCCGCCGGCAAGGACTCGGTCAGCGTCTTCAAGCCCATACAGTTCTTCGGCAGCCTCGCGACCCTGATGGAAGTCGACATTCCCACCGGCCGCACCCATCAAATCCGGGTACACGCCTCCTTCGCCGGCCACCCCCTGCTGGGCGACGACAAATACGGCGACCGCGACAAAAACACCGAACTCAAGGCTCATGGCCTCAAACGCACCTTCCTACACGCCCAATCCGTCGCCTTCGACTGGCCAGGATCCGGCGTGCCATTTCACGTGAGCGCCCCCCTCCCCGCGGAACTCTCAGCGGTGCTCGACGCGATAACTCCAGCGAAACGCCCCCGCCGCCGCTGATTTGACGCCCTAACTTCCCGACGCAACGAACTGCCCGTAGCGTGTGGCGGGGCCTGGCTGCAGGCCCCACCACAAGCGATGCCGCAAATTCGTTTCGTCGAGCTCTTAGGGCAGCGCAAATCCAGCGCCGCGCAGGACGGCGCTGAGCTGAATCAACGGCAACCCCATGAGCGCACTAGGATCCGAAGTCTCGATCGACTCGCACAACGTGATCCCGAGTGCTTCGGCTTTCAGGCCGCCGGCGCAGTCGAACGGCGCCTCGAGCGCCACATAGCGCTCGATCTCCGCGTCATCGAGCGTGCGAAAGTTCACCCGCGTGGTATTCACGAATTCAAACACCGACCCATCGCCGTGCTTGAGCAGGGCCACCGCCGTCAGGTACGTCACGAGCTGCCCGGAGCTGCCGCGCAGCAGTTCGAGGCAGTTCGCCGCCGTGCCCGGTTTGCCGAGGATCAGCTCCCCTTGCACCGCATCGACGCGTACCGCCACCTGATCGGAGCCGATCACCACGGCGTCCGGGTTTTGGATCGCGACAACCTCAGCCTTTGCCCGGGCTAATCGTACCGCCAGGGCGAGTGGCCGCTCCGCGGCGCGACGGGTCTCGTCCACTCCCGGCGCCACGCAGGAGAAAGGCACGCGCAGCCGGTTCAGCAGCTCGCGCCGGTAGGTCGAGGTTGAGGCCAAAATGAGTGGCGGAGGAGACTTCAAAAACAACGACTTGCACCCGATATTTTTATCCCGTCGACTTTGACAGGGGTGGTGAGCGGCCCTATTATACGCGGCCCATGGCACCGGGCTTGCCCGATCGAGTCGATTATGTGCGCCTCGCCGCGGAGGGCGCACAACTCGAACGCGTTTATCCGCAGGATACGATGCCGCGCTTACTCGATGTCTTGGCCGACACCCGCGGGTTGGTGGCTGCAAGTTTCGAGTTTGCGAAACTTTCCACGGGCCGGCCGGGCGCCACGGTATCGGTCAAGGCAGAAGTTTGGTTGACGTGCCAGCGCTGCCTGCAAGGCTTCGCGTTCCCGGTCGACGCCCGCAGCGAGATCGAGTTCGCGGCCAGCGAATTCGCGACGAGCGAGTCGGCGGAATCGCAGCGCGAGGTGTATGCGGTGAGCGATGGCTTGGTAAGCTTGCGCGACCTGGCCGAGGAAGAATTGTTGTTGGCATTGCCGATTGTCGCGCTGTGCGTGGCGCCCGATGCTTGCGGTCAGGCAGCGGATGCGACGGCAGGCAGCCGCGAGCCGCGCGACATGTCGGGCGAACGATCGCGGCCATTTGCCGTTTTGCAGGATTTGTTGAAGAAAACTTGATAGGACACAGCACCCATGGCAGTTCAAAAAAGCAGAAAAACCCCCTCCAAGCGCGGCATGCACCGCTCGCATTCCGCGCTTCCGTTGCCCGCGGTGTCGATCGACGCCAAGAGCGGCGAGACCCATTCGCGCCACCGGATTTCCCGCGAAGGCTACTATCGCGGCCGCAAGGTGCTCGAGACCAAGGCGGATTTGGCAGCGGCCGAAGAATAAGTCTTGCGTCACCGCCGGCGGCCAGTCGCGCGCCGCATGAGTTCCTGACGCCCCGTGTCCGCGCCGATCCACATCGCCATCGACGCCATGAGCGGCGACCGGGGACCCTCGGTGTCGGTCCCGGCCGCCCTCGCAGCCGCCCGCGAATTCCCGGATGCGCGCTTTACGCTGATCGGGCGCGTGCCCGACTTGGAACGCGAGTTGGCCGGCCGCACGGCGCCGAATGTAGCGTGCCTGCATGCGGCGGATGTCGTCGAGATGACCGACCATCCGCGCGAGGCGCTGCGCCGTAAGAAAGACTCCTCCATGCGCCGCGCCATTGATCTCGTCAAAACCCATGACGCGAACGCCTGCGTGAGCGCGGGCAATACCGGCGCATTGATGGCGACCGCTCACTTCGTGTTGAAAATGCTGCCCGGGGTCGATCGCCCCGCCATCGTCTCGATGATCCCGTCGCGGGGCGGGCACACCTATATGCTGGACCTCGGCGCCAATGCGTCGTGCACACCCGCGCAATTGCACCAGTTCGCCGTCATGGGATCGGTGCTCGCGGCCGATTTGGAGGGCGCCCATGAGCGGCCTCGCGTCGGACTGCTCAACATTGGGGAGGAAGAAATCAAGGGCAATGAGATCGTGCAGGCGGCCAACAATCTGCTCACCGCGAGCGATCTCAATTATGTGGGTTTCGTCGAGGGACACGATATTTTTTCCGACAAGGTCGATGTCGTGGTCACGGATGGGTTCACCGGCAACATCGCGCTCAAGGCGATGGAGGGCGCCGCGCGCCTCATCGCCGATGCAATGCGCGAGGAGTTCAGCCGCACGACGATGCGCAAGTTGGGCTATCTCGCCGCGCGCCCCGCGCTCGATGCACTACGCACCCGGATAGATCCGCGCCGCTATAATGGGGCGACCATGGTCGGCTTGAACGGGATCGTCATCAAGAGTCACGGCGGCACCGACCTGTTCGGATTTCAGCGCGCCATCGAAGTCGCGGTACTCGAGGCACGCAATGGAGTGCCCGAGCGGATCGCCGAGCGGCTGGATGCTGCACGCGGAGCTTGAAGGATTCAAATGTACTCAACGATCGCGGGCACCGGCAGTTATCTGCCTGAAAAAATTCTTACCAACGCGGATCTGGAGAAGCTCGTCGACACGAGCGATGAATGGATTCGCACACGCACCGGCATCCATCAGCGGCACGTGGCGGCGGAGGGCGAGACCACCACGGATCTCGCCGAACACGCGGCGCGGCGCGCCATGCTCGCGGCGGGAGTCAGCGCGGCCGACATCGATCTGATCTGCGTCGGCACGACCACCCCGGATCTGGTATTTCCGAATGTCGGCACGCTGTTGCAGGATCGGCTCGGCATCCATGGCTGCCCGGCGTTCAGTTTGGAAGCGGCCTGCACCGGATTCGTTTACGCGTTGAGCGTTGCCGATAAATTCGTGCGCCTGGGCGAGTCGAAATGCGCGCTCGTGGTGGGCGCCGAAACGCTGACCCGCATCGTGGATTGGAAGGATCGCGGCACCTGCGTGATTTTCGCCGACGGCGCCGGCGCCGTAGTCCTGACCCCGTCGGCCGAGCCCGGGATCATCAGCACGCGGCTGCATTCCGACGGCAAGTACAAGGATCTGCTGCTGTACCCCGACGGCGTATCGAAGGGCTTTCACCTGGTCCGCGAAGGCAAGGCCAGCGTGCAGATGAAGGGCAATGAGGTTTACAAGGTCGCGGTCAACACCTTGGGGCAACTCGTCACGGAGACCTTGAGCGCGAACGGAATCACCAAGGATGAACTCGACTGGCTGATCCCTCATCAGGCGAACATCCGCATCATCGAGGCGATCGCCAAGCGCCTCGCGCTGCCGATGGACAAGGTCATCGTGACCATCGATACCCAGGGCAACACCTCGGCGGCGTCGGTGCCCCTGGCTCTCGATACCGGGATTCGCGACGGGCGGGTGAAGCGCGGTCAGCTGCTCCTGCTCGAGGCTTTCGGCGGCGGGTTCACCTGGGGATCGGCGCTGGTTCGGTATTGAGGCGCGATAATTTCCGCGGAGGATCGATACATGGATGCGGCGCTGAAGGAAAATTACGCAAAGGGTGGTTTCGGACACTCACTGACCCTTGGATCCAAGCCGGCGCTGCTCGTGATCGACTTCGTCGAGGCGTACCTCAGTGTGGGTTCTCCGTTGTATGCCGGGGTGGACTCGGCGAGGGAAGCCGCGGCGGGCCTACTGCAAGCATGCCGTGCGGTGGGAATGCCGATCATTCACACCAACGTGGAATATGAACCCGGCGGCCGGAACGGCGGCGTCTTTTTTCGCAAAGTCCCGGCGCTGCGCTGTTTCGAGCGCGGCGTGCACCCCGAGTGGTGCGCCTTTGGGCGGGGTCTGACGCCCATTGCCGGTGAAACCGTCATCACCAAGCAGTACGCAAGTGCGTTCTTCGGCACCTCGCTCGCCGCTTTGCTGACCTCGATACAGGTGGATACCGTGCTGATGGCGGGCGTGTCGACCAGCGGTTGCGTGCGCGCGAGCGCCGTCGATTGCTGCCAGCACGGCTTCATTCCGGTGGTCGTTCGTGAAGCCGTCGGCGATCGCGCGGCGGCGCCGCACGACGCCAATCTCTTTGACCTGCAGGCGAAGTACGCGGAGGTCATCCCGATGGACGCCGCGCTCGACTATGTCGCGCGGATTGGCCGAATACCGGACGTAAGGTGATTTAGCCGGTAAGAGCGCGCGCCTTGCTCTATTGTTTCCAGCTATGAAAATCGAACTGGTCGAGGTGGGTCCGCGCGACGGCCTGCAAAGCCAAGCGAGGCGACTACCGACCGAGACCAAGGTGGATCTCATCCAGCGTCTCGTCGCGTCCGGGATAAGGCGGCTGGAAGTGGCCAGCTTCGTCAATCCCAAGAAGGTGCCGCAGATGGCCGATGCCGAAGCGGTATTCGCGGCGCTGCCCCGGCCCGACGGAGTTTCTTATACCGGCCTGGTGCTCAATCGCCGCGGCTTCGACCGGGCGCTCGCCGCCGGCTGCCGCGACGTGGCGATGGCGGTCGTGGCCAGCGATACATTCAACCGGCGCAATCAGGGTGTGAGTACCGAGGAGTCGATCGCGGTGTGGCTCGAGATTGCGAGTGCCGCGCATGCCGCGGGAATCACTCCTCACGTGGCGATTGCGGCCGCGTTCGGCTGCCCGTTCGAAGGCGAGGTGGATGCCGCGCGCGTCGTGGAGATCGCGGTGAGCTGTGCGGACGGGTTGCCGTCGGAGATCGCGATTGCCGATACGATCGGCGTCGGCGTGCCGACCCAGGTGACGGACTTGATCACCCGGCTGCGTGCGGCCTTGCCGAGGATGCCGCTGCGCGCGCACTTTCACAATACCCGCAACACGGGCATCGCCAACGCGTATGCAGCCGTGATGGCGGGAATCCAAAGTCTCGACGCGAGCGTCGGCGGCGTCGGCGGATGCCCGTTTGCGCCGGCCGCGACCGGAAATATTGCGACCGAGGACCTCCTGTACATGCTCGACCGCATGGGCATTGAAACCGATGTCTCGATCGATTCATTGTTGGACACGAGTCGCTGGCTGCAGGAGCAGCTCGGTCACCCCATGCCGGGCATGGTCATGAAGGCCGGCGTATTCCCGGGCCGGACATGAGCATTTCCCGACGCAGGGTGTTGCGCGCCGTCACGGCGGCGGCGTCGATGGCGGCCGTTCCGGCCTGGGCAAAGCGTCCCGAGACGGTTGATGTGCTGGTGCTCGGGGCGGGCATGTCCGGATTGCACGCGGCGCGGATGCTGCAAGCGGCGGGTGCGACCGTCGCGGTGCTCGAGGGCAGCGGGCGTATCGGCGGCCGCTGTTGGACGGCGCGCGACGTCGAGGGCAGTCCCGAGTTCGGCGCCGCGCAGATCGGCTTCGGCTATGGCCGGGTGCGGGCTAATGCCAGCGACTTGAACGTCGCGTTGGTTCCTCCGTCCGCGGGTGCGATGGGCGAGACCCGTCTGCCGCGAACGGCTGTGAGTATCGGCGGCGCGCCGCCCACGGACGAGTGGGCGACTTCGCCGATGAACCGGCTCGCCGCGGATGAGAAGTCGATCGCGCCGGCGGCGCTGTTCACGCACTTTCTGCTCAAAGACGACCCCCTTAAGGAACTCCTCGATTGGCGCAAGCCCGAGTTCCGGTCGATCGACCGGATGTCTCTGCGCGAGTACCTGGGACAGCAGGGCGCATCGCCCGAGGCCTTGCGGCTCATGGATGTCGGGGTCCCGGGCTGGACACTTGATACCGGCAACGCGCTCGATTTTTTGCGCAAGAATCATTACTACTTCTGGGACGCCGGCCACGGCCCGTACAGCGTGGTTCAGAACGGCACGAGCACCTTGATCGACGCGATGGGCGCCTCGTTGCAGCGCCCCGCGCTGCTCGAGAAGATCGTGACGCGCATCGAGGCCGGCCCGCGCGCGGTGACGGTGACCTGCGCCGACGGCTCGTCATACCGGGGTCGCACCTGCATCAATACCATTCCACCGACCGTGTTGAAGGACATCCCCATCGTCGGTGCCGTCCCTGCGCTCCAACGCGAAGCCTGGCGGCGACAACGCTCCGATCAATCGATCCAGATTTGCTTCGAGTTCACGGAACCGTTCTGGGAGAAAGATGGGCTGCCCGCCAACATGTGGACCGACGGGCCCTTGGAATTCATCGCGCATTCGCCCTCGATCACCAATCCCCACGGCATATTGCGCTCCTACATCAATGGCAGCGGAGTGGCGCCCTGGAACCGCATGAGCGAGACCGAGCTGCGCGAGAGGGCGCTGTGGGAACTGCTGCGGCTGCGCCCCGCCGCCGCGGGGGCGGTGCGGGTCGGCTATGTCCAAAATTGGTCCACCTACCGATTTTCGAAAGGCCACATCGCGTATTTTTTGCCGGGCGACATCGAGCCGTATGCCGACCTCGTGGGCCGGCCCATCGGTGCAATGTACTTCGCCGGCGAGCACAACTGCCGCGTCACCGCGGGCGTCGAAGGTGCGTGCGAAGCCGCGGAGAACGCGGTGATCTCGGTGCTCGAGGTGCTCGGCAAGGGGTGACCGTGCCCGGTTGGCCGAATACCGGACTCGAGGTGTTTTAGCCGACAAACCGCCGAGCGCTGCTCTATGGTTGGCGCTATGAAGATCACCGCGATGAAAATCAAAAGGGTCGAGGCCGACGCATGAGTTATCGACTAGGCGTTGATGTCGGCGGCACGTTCACCGATTTGTTCCTCGTTCACGAGAAATCCGGCGGAGTGTTCACCGCCAAGGTTCCGAGCACGCCGGCGGATCAGTCGATCGGGGTGTTGAACGGCATTGCGCGGGTGTGCGAGAAGGCCGGTATCGCGCCGCAGGCGATCGATCATGTGATGCACGGCACGACCGTGGCCACCAACACCGTGCTCACCGCGACCGGCGCGCTCTGCGGTCTGGTCACGACCAAGGGTTATCGGCAGGTACTGCAGATCGCGCGCTCTTTCGTCCCGGGAGGATTGGGCGGCTGGGTCATTTACAACAAGTCGCTGCCCATGGCGCCGCTCTCCTGCACGATCGAGGCGCATGAAAGGATCAGTGCGCAGGGTGATGTCGTGCTTGCTCTCGATGAGGAACAGTTGCGCCGAGATTTGCGCGCACTCAAACCTAAGAAAATCGAGGCGTTGACCGTGTCGTTGATCAATTCGTTCGCCAATGCGGCCCATGAACTCAAGATCCGCGACATTGCGCGCGAGGAACTGCCGGGCATTCCGGTATCGTTGTCCTCGGAGGTCGTGCCGGAAATGCAGGAGTACGAGCGCACCGTGACCACGGTGGCGAACTCGTACGTGCGTCCCAAGGTTTCCAAGTACATCGAAAACTTGAAATCCAAGATCGAACAAACCGCCGTGGACGTGAAGTTGCACATTCTCCGCTCCGACGGCGGATTGTCCGGCACCGAGGCGGCGGTCGAGTATCCGGTGAACCTGCTGATGTCGGGACCCGCGGGCGGAGTCACGGGCGCGCTATGGGTGGCGGTGCAGGCCGGTTTTCCCAACCTGTTGACGGTCGACGTCGGCGGGACCTCGACCGACGTCGCACTGATCCAGAACGGCGAGCCGCGTTTGCGCCGCGAAACCACGATCGGCGACGTAACCGTGCGCGCTTCCTCCGTGGACATCCGAACCGTCGGAGCCGGCGGCGGCTCGATCGCGCACGTCCCGGAATTGACCAAGGCGCTGCGCGTGGGACCGCAGTCGGCGGGAGCGGATCCGGGTCCTGCCGCCTACGGCAAAGGCGGCACCGAGCCCACCGTCACCGACGCCAATGTGGTACTCGGATATCTGCCTGCGATGCAGAAGCTCGGCGGCGACATGGTCCTGAACCGCGAACTGTCGACCAAGGCCGTGCAGAAGATCGCCGCTGCCTTGAAGCTCTCGCTCGAAGAGGCGGCCTCAGGGATCTACGACATCGTCAACGAGAACATGGTCGGCGCGCTGCGCTTGGTGTCGGTGGAGCAGGGATATGATCCTCGCGACTACGCGTTGATTGCATTCGGCGGCGCGGGTCCGCTGCATGCGAACGCGCTGGCCCGGCTCCTGGGGTCCTGGCCCGCGATCATTCCTCCGGGACCCGGCGTGCTGTGCGCGCTCGGGGACGCCACGACGTCGGTGCGCGACGAGCGCGCCCGCACCTTCGTCCGGAAATTCTCCGACACGAATGCCGCAGAGCTCGGCGTCATTCTCACCGAGCTCGCCGATGCCGCCACGCGCTCGCTCGAGCGCGAGGGCGTGTCGCGGGCCGAGATCACCACGGGTTATCAGGTCGATCTGCGCTACCACGGCCAAGGCCTGCGTCTGACGGTGCCGATCGAGCTCGCCGCCCTCGAGAAGCGCGGCTTGAAAGCCGTCTCGGACAAGTTCGACGCTGAACACAAGCGGCTGTTCACGTTTGCACTGGAACTCGAGCATGAGGTCGTGAGCTTGCGGGCCGCGGTCCAGGGGCGCGGCATCAAGGTCAAGCGCGCCGCGGTCGCCAAGGGCACGGCCAGGCCTAAGGCCGCGGTGGTCGGCCGGCAGCCCGGCTACATGGAGGGCAAACGCGTCACCGCCTTGATTTACGACCGCGCGAAGCTCCGGGCGGGCAACCGCATCGAGGGTCCGGCGATCATCATGGAAATGGACTCGACCACGGTGGTGCTCCCGGGGCATCACGGACGTGTGGATGCGCTCGGAAATATTTTGATTTATCCGGACGGGTACGCCAGGCCGGCGAAAGCGGCCAAATCCAACTCGCGAAAATCGCATTAGCTTCCGGAGAACGCCTTTGCCCGCCAAAATCATTCAGCGCAACACCAAGCGTCTCGCGAAGGTCAAAGTCGATACCGTGACGATCGACATCATCGAGAGCGCCCTGCGCAACGCCCGCTTCGAGATGGACACGGTGCTGTTTCGCACGGCGATGTCGCCCGGCATCCGCGAGCAGCATGACGAATTTCCGATGATCGCGAACGCCCAGGGCAAGATGGTCGTCGGCCAGTTCGGCTCCTTCATCTGGGGCTTCATGCAAGGCTATGACGGCACTATCGAGGAGGGCGACATCTTCCTCACCAACGACCCCTACTCGGTGCGCGGCGCGATCAGTCACGCCAATGACTGGCTCATGCTGATGCCGATCTACCGTAACGGCCGCTTGATCGCCTGGGCTGCCATGTTCGGCCACATGACCGACGTCGGCGGCAAGGTGCCAGGCTCCTTGCCGACGGACGCACGCACGATTTACGAGGAGGGGGTCACCACGCCGCCGGTGAAGATCTTCAAGAAGGGCGTGTTGAACGACGACGTCTTGAAGATCCTGCTGCACAATTGCCGTCTGCCGCATTGGAACCTGTCCGACTTCAACGCGATCACGGCGGCGCTGCGTACGGCGAGCACGCGCTGCATCGATCTCTCGGTGCGCTTCGGCGACGACGTCTTCGCCTCGGCCATGGGCGAAATGCTCGCGCGTAACAAGCGCGCCATGCGTCAACTGATCTTGCGCACGGTGCCGGAGCGCAAACAATACTTCGAGGATTATCTGTGCGACGACGGACTGAACATGGGGCCCTACAAGATCGCCTGCACCATGTGGCGGGAGGGCGAGAAGTGCATCTTTGACTTCGCAGGGACGGAT
>Ga0209611_10010553_pt1 | contig 13566 bp, 15 predicted proteins | sample S1TSphgellanicum_3_FD_187693 | JGI IMG/M metagenome (GOLD analysis project Ga0209611, IMG submission 187693) | Host-associated microbial communities from peat moss isolated from Minnesota, USA - S1T2_Fc - Sphagnum magellanicum MG (SPAdes) (version 2) | ecosystem: Host-associated > Plants > Peat... | reverse complement strand
CTTTCCCCCCCCCCCCCCCCCCCCCATGTTTTCTGTTCTAATAATTAAAGGTAAGGAAGGTGAGGAGGGTGGAGGAGGTTAGGAAGGTTGAGAGGCATGAGAGGTTGGTTAGGATTTATAGGATTGAAAAGGTGGTGTTGTAGAGGGAGATGGAGATGGTTGAGAAGGTTTGGGTGGGGAGGAAAGGGTCAGGGCTAGGGTTTAGGGGGAAAAAGAGAGGGTGGAGAGGGTCCAAAGGGTTAGGAAGGTGGAGTGTTGCTAGAACAGGACCATTTTTTCGCCTTCTTGTTATTGTTAATTGCCTATTTATTCGTTGTGTTTTTGTTTTGAATCCCAAGTTGACACTTTTGTATCCTGATGGGTATGCATGGTAGCCTGCTTGGATTTGTCAATGGAACCAATCTCCTACTCGACTTACTACTATTATAGACCAAGCAACAATAAATTTGGCCTTTGCAATATTGTTAGTTGTCTTTTGAATTGTTCTCGTTGTTATTCCTTGGGCATTCACTACCTTACTAGCTTGTTTTTCCTCCTCCTTAACTCGAGTTTCTTTAATGTTGTTTGCAACTACTTTGTCAATGGGTTTTTTTCTATATGACACTTAAATAGTTTGCAGATGTCACAACATGTGAATGATAGTAATCTACTAAAGGTTTTATCCTTTATGTGCATCTTGCAGGTAGGTGAGGTAGGGATAGCACGCTACACAAGCACATCTCCTCTTTTGTGAGATCTTATGAAATGGGGACATCTTATAGTAGTTTGGGTGTTAGCTGAATTATGTCGAATACATGGGGAGTTTATTTAACACGACATTCTTCTTCAACAAGAACATGAGGCCTCTCCACATAATAATGTTGTTCAAATCCATTTGGATTACTAGATTCTCCATGTTTTGTTTGAAAGACACCAAATATGCTCTCTATGTTCAGTAGTTTAATAGTTGTAGATTGCTCCTCATCATATTGGTTCTGACCATCTTCCTAAACATGATCATTCCAATCTCCTAATATGTATTTATCTTCACCTGAATGTTCTCCATCCATTATCGTTGTTTCTATGTCAATTGTTGATAGTTGTGTTTTTCCGTCCATTGCTTGAGGATTTAGAGGCTAGATGTCGATAACCTTAAACCATGACTTAATGTTATCCTTGGTCAATGATTGGTCTATTGCTCTGTCCACCCATCCAACAAGTGTTATTTTGTTTGGTTCTTGGTATTTGTTTGTAGCCATACTTGCATCCCTTTCTTTTCTAAACGTTGTTTTGAAGGGTTTGAAGCAAAAGATGTCTAAAGGCTAAAGGGCATGTGCAGTGTGTGAAGGCAAGGTTATCATATCTAACCCAATATCCATTGCTTATTTTATGGCTTTTAATGTGACATGTGAACCATGACCATCAAGTATCAATAAATAACAATTGGTTGGGAAATACCACTAGGAATTGACCTTTTGAAAAATGAAAGGAACTTTTTGAATAAGAAAGCCATCATCCATGCATTTGCTTACATTGCCATATAAGTTCCCAATTTGCATTGTTTGATGTAATCATGATTCATCTTCTCTCCTCGAAAATTGTAGAATCTTGGTAGAACTATCCATGCAACATTCACTACACAATTCACAATTAACCATTCGCGGGACTTTGGGATAATGTTGTATATTATGTGTGACCCTCTTCTAGCCAAAACCCTAGTTCCAGTCTATTTGCCTGCTTGAATCTTAATTTCATTTGAATTCCAAATATGGTCAGGTTTATAATTGTGTTGTTGGTACATGTTTTGCAAATTGTTGTAAAAAGAATTGCAAGAGTTTATAATTAATCTTTATGTTTTGATTACATCTAACCCCATAACTTGTCTAATGGTTAGGTTGGGATGTTTATTTTGGAACCAATGCCACCATGAGTCACCTGGAACACCATTTTCTAAATGGTGTTTGGTCTTTGTTTGGTGATTTTTGCAACCTTCAACTTAAGTTGTTGTAAGGTTACACTAAATCCACATTCCTACATTGCTAAAGTCCATGCGATTATTATCGCATCCTCCTACTTTGATATGACACTTGTTGGCCCCATCTTCCTTGATCTAGTTTTACCATTTAAGTGATCATATAAGGAAGTGAAAAGTATACACCTGTGGGAACTTGCCTTCCACAATGAATGGGTCCTTTGTTCAACAACATCCATTGCCTCTTCCAAAGATTGATTTGTCCATGTCCCTTTCTCAAGTGTTTGGAAATTTCATCTCACACAGGACTTGTGGTGTTGGGATGATGCAAGTTGGTTGGGTCTTTATTGTGTTAGTGCTATCGGCTGATTGGATTTTTGTTGTGTTATTATTATAGGTTGATTGGGTCTCTGCGGTGTGTTTGATGCAAGCTAGTTGGGGTTGGACAATGTCGTTGATGTAAGTTGGCTGGAGTTGGGCAATGGTGTTAGTGTAGGTTGATTTGGGTTAGGTGGTCCAAGTTTTAGGGGCACGTTTTCTTTGTCCAACATTGTTGATCATTGCCTACAAAAGATAGATGCTTTGGTGCTACGTGTTTTCATGTTCCACCAAATCCTTTTGGCCCAAGCCTGTAGTAAGTAAAGCCTACGCGTTCCTTGCCCAATAGGGGTCTGTTTTTATCCTTTCTGTAATCAACCCAAAACCACAAAAAATTTGTCAAGTCATGATAAGATTCAATAGCATATGATGTTAGTTCATCGTTCTTGCTAATAAGATCCCAAAAATTTGAGAAATCTTCCCACATTAAATTGATGTCAGTCATGGTTACAAGTTGTAGGAATGAATCGATATGTGCGATTAACCCAAGCTATCTAGTATCTTGGTTTTTTTGGTCTTGGGTCTTTGGAATTTGTCCGAATGGACTTTTGTATCTAATGGTAATACAATAACTTTTCAAACTTTTCTTCGTAAATCTTATCAATGACCTTGTGATTGTTTCAAGTTTTATATTTGGCTTTGCATCTATGTTTTGATCTTTTTCTTTTTTGTCCTCTACATTTGATTTTTGAGTTAAAAAGTCTATTTTTATGATTTTCCCATGTTTTTAAACTTAAATCCAATCTTTGTTTTGCAAACCCTTTCTGGTCTACACAACTTGTTTGAGCTACACACCACAACCCTAAAACTTGTTTTTCATCCTCTAGCACATATTTCTCCTTTCTTTGTTGTTGATTTGCAATTTGTTTTACATTCACACCTTCAATTTGTTAATTTACAATTTGTTTTACAGTCATACCCTCAATTTGTTGATATGTAGTTTGCTCATGCTTCACCACTTCATTTTGATCCTTTGCTTCACTATTCAAAATCTGTACAAACTCTGCCAATGATCCTTTTACCCTTGTAAGACTTTGATCTACCTTTTATTTTACTTCTGGAATTTGATTTGCTGGTCTATTTCCCAAATACTTTACACTAAGAATGAAGATTTCAAAAAAACCTTACAAGTTCTCCTTTAGAATACTTGCTAGATATGACATCCCAAAACATTTGAACTTGACGAAATCACTTCTCTAAAATGAAAGAAGGAGAGCTCAGCCTTGTTATGTTTAAAATTTTGCTCCTTTTTTGGAAGGAACCCAAAGTGCAGTAATTTGGAAGGGTGTGGCAAGGTGTGTTCCTTTAAGGTTTAACATTAATTTCCCTTGCTTGGGGGGTTCAAAGATACTATTGTGTTAGGGTTGTTACAACAAAGTATAAATGTCTTGAATTGTGTGTTATTGAACACCTTAAACCTTAAAATCATACAATAGCCTTCTCATAACCAAATGCCAAACCCCCAGCCCCAATGAACTTACACACTTTATGACCATTTATGTGCACCAAAGCATGCTAGTTGACAACCCATAACCAAACATTAAAAAAAAACACAAGTTAGTGTTCAAACCCATAAACAAACACAAAAGCTCATTCTTTGGATGTATGAAGCCAAATGTTTAAACACAAAAAGTCATGGGCGAATGTACAATAATATGGCAATTAGTGAACACATATAGGGTGTTTGGTTATGGGTTTTGTTTGGAGACGAGTTGGTTTACCCTAATCACTTCAATTTTAAAATGAAATTTATTTATGCAAAAAGGTAATTTGTTTTGTTTTGTTTTGTTTTGTAGCTACGAGATCCATTGAATTGGGATGCTTCAAATCATGTTCTTAGTGTCTTTAGAAAGCTCTTGATGAAGAGGGGTGCATGGGCTTGATTCCATGACATTTGGACATGTGCTGCAAAAGTTGTTGAATATTGAACGATTGCTTCACTGAAAATTAAATTAAATTGTAGCTGAGAATTTCAAGGAATTGGAATTTGCTTTTGGTGTTGTTGGAAAGATCTTGATGGGAGGATTTAATGGAATTTTTTTGGTAAATTTTGGATTCAAAATGTGGGAAATATTGATTTAAAAATGATTTATGCCACTGAAAACTCAAATAAATTCCAAAAGACCAGGTTTTGCAAGGAAAGATCAGTTGAGAACGTGGTCACACTTGAAGGCTTACCAAAAAATTCAAGCATGATTTCTTTTCATATTTGGTTATTCAAAAAATCAATACATACATTGCAAAACAATGTTCACATGTTGAGTTTCCCTATTTTGTCATGGGTTCACACTTGGGCCAATGGCACATGCCACACTAATCTATCTATGAAGGAAAGTAGTTTGTTGGGCCCTGCCCCCATAGGGACTATAACATTGGATCCAACTTTTGGAAGTTTTATCTTATTATAACTAATTTCACATTAGATGAATTGGTTTATTTGGTGAAAGTGTTTAGACTTTTTAAATTGGAACAGATTGTTTTAGTGTTCAGAGTGTGGACACAGTAGGTAGATGTACAACATTTTATTTATTGACAGGGGCCGGCATGTTTGTGGTGCCTTGTTTTGTTTTATAATTATGAGATCCATTGAACTGGGATGCTTTAAATTGTGTTTTTGGTGTCTTTGGAAAGCTCTTAACAAGGAGGGGTGCATGGGCTTGGTTCCATGACGTTTGGACATGTGCTGCAAAAGTTATTGAATATTGAATAAGTGCTTCACTGAAAGTTAAATTAAGTTGTAGCTGAAAACTTCAAAAGAATTGGAATGTGCCTTTGGTGTTATTAGAAAGATTTTGATGAACAAGATTGTTTATTGTTTACTGTTTACTATCTTATGTCCGTTTGGGACTAGAGAGTCCATTAGACGAAAGGTAGATCATGGAGGACAAATTGTCTTCTGGTATTGGCAACATGCCACAAATTTGGCCAGGGCGACCGTGTTTGTAGTTTGCATGAGTTCAACAAGAATGCTCGTGTGGGTGAGGGGCAAGGTTGAACAAAAGCGTTCCCTAACTTTTTGTGTATTTGGATAGACAGGGAGCAGGTGTTCTTCATCCTCTACCTTCCCCAAGTTGTAGCCTTGACAAAGCCTTTCTGCATATGGCACGCCCTTCCAGCACCTAGCACTGCTTCAAGTTGCGTGTTGCCACACTGAAACCGGGCCAGAGCTTTCCGCAGCTGAACACAGTTGATGTCACACAAGTAGCTTTTGTTCTCGTATGACATACCCTTGAAGTGTAAGTATCTTGTCTACACGTTGGTCCCAATTTCGCGGTTGGTAAAAAGCTTTTTAATGAAAGCCAACTGCATATTATCCTTCACCCTTTTTACACCCAACATTGTGTGGGGAAAACCTAGAGGGGGTGGGGCCCTAGCCTCTTGGTTGATCGGGCCTCTCATCGTAAATCTACCACCAACTGGTTACATTAGTTGTAGCGTGGCCAGCTTAGCCATCTGAGCTCCCACCCGTATGTTGTGCATGTTGCACCAAAGTACTTGGCTCTCCGCCCAACCTCTTACCCTTGTAAAATGAGTCAGATGTATGTGTGTTGTCCAAGGAATTGTACCCAACGGTAGTTGAGCAATCTTTGCCTGGAGCACACGAATCACTGCAAGTTAAAGCGCAGTTTCCAGCAATGATTGAGCTAGAGGTAAAAAACCTAACACCTCTTGGGGCTGATTCTGAAGTAGCCATTTTTTCATGGATCTAGCCCAACATTTATTTCCCGTAACAAGCATAGCAAGCTAGGTTTCCCATGCCTTTCCCAAGATGCGGTCTTTAGTGACCGTGCTCACACGGTTATAGTACAACATCGCTTATCCCCATGCAAAGTGTTCAAAGGGGAATTTGCCAAATTCTGCCAACACGATGGATGTGTTGGTTATTTTTCGCACCCCAAGTAGGGACTTGAGGAACCTTCGGTACACTACTTCAATAACCTCTATTTTTTTGGAGTCCACTCAAACCTCATAGGCATAGCTTGCTGTGGAACGCACCAACGTGTTGAAGAGGTCACAACGTAGCTTAACGTCCATAATACGTAGCTTCGCACAACGGCAGTTCAGTGCGAATAATGAACGCCTATTGATAATTGTTAGATGTTCCATTACACTATCTAAGTTCGGGGTGGTTCCGAGTAGGATCCCCAAGTATTTGAAGGTCTGCACACGCTTAATAACATCACCTTTAAACACAAATTCTTGGCATGGGTCAATAGAATTGAACACCATGACTTTTGTTTTTTTCACGTTCACTATAAGTCCACATTCAACACATAATTGTTGGAGTGCGTCTAATTGTTGTTGTAGTCCCACCTCTGACTCCGACGTGAAAACAAGGTCATCTGCAAAAAGCAACAGCCATACATGCACATCTACTTGAGCCAGTGCATCACATTCTCTACCATCTAAGGCCCCTTTAGGGCATCCAAATATAGCCTAAACAATAGGGGGTTGAGAGGATAACCTTATTTCACACCTTGTTGGCACTTGAAGCTGAAGGTGACACCCTCGCTTGGGTGGCTGATGCATACGGTATCCTTGGCATACATCGTTTGCAAGCATCACAAGAAGCGTCCCTCCACCCCAAAGCCATCCAACATTTGCCACAACACTTCACGTGACATAATATTGAACGCCTTTTTGAAGTCCACAAAACAATAATAGAGTGGCTTCTTTTTTGCCTTGCTCTGTTCTATAAGAGTTCACAAAATGAAGAGTTGGTTTGTAATGTGATAATTTTTGCGAAACCGAGCTTGACCCTTGGCACGTAGCCCATGTTGTTTAGCCCATTCGTTCAGCCTTTTGTCAAGGATCATAGCGAACAACTTTGTTAGGATAGGCCTAATCGTTATCCCCCTATAGTTGTCAAATTTGGAGGCATTGCCCCCTTTAAAGAGTGCATGGACCACCCTAGTGGAAAGGGCTTTTAGAAAGCCTTCCACCAGAAAGTAGTTGAACATTGTTAATAATGGCATGTGTAACAACTCTCTCACATCCAAAATGAACTCATCTTTCATACCATCCAAACCGGTAGCCTTGTTCCTTTGTAGTTTTTTCAACACCTGAAGCAGCTCAACAAGTGTGATATCTGTGTTAAAGGTGTGGCTAGGTGGAGGTTCGGTCACCTAAGCTGAGTGATCAGTTCGTAGCCGTATGGGTGGTGGAGACTGGCCAACTAGCTTGCGAAAGCCTTCCAAAAGCGTAGTTGCACTGATCTTGTCCACAACGGGTGCCCTTGGTTAGTACTTTTTCCAAAACGAAAGTGCATCCACTTTAGCAAGCACACACATATGTTGAGCTTTTACGGTTTCCCAGAAAAATCTTTTCCTTTTTAATAAATTTTTGAGTTTACTTTCCTGATGTTTAGCGGCGTGTGAGTCGGGGTTAGCTTTTAGCCACAACCTTAGTTCACATTTCGTTATACGATAGTTAAAGTCAAACCAAGGTTTATGGCAGTGTTTATTTCTGCAGTTCCTTTCCGAAGGCTTGTTGCCAAAAGTAGACTTTGCTACAACACTCACACACTGCTGTAGTAGGTCAGCTAACCCGTTTGCCCCTAGATACCTAATCGAGTCAGCAACCCACATGTTTCCAAGACTTATTGTTAGGGCAAGTTGGTATTCTTCAACTTTTGATTTATCATATTGAACCTAGGCAAGAATTTTTTTGTTACCACCGTATGTTATGGTTCAACAAAGCTGCAATCGATGTTCAACTGTAGGCGCAACGACATGTGGTCAGAGTCTCCCCCCATTGTGTGGTAGGAGGTGTCATCTATTATCACCTCGAAATGTGTAACAACTTGCCAAATTGCAAGTGAGCCAATAATACAATCGACAATGCTACGCCCCCCATTTGCCAAGCAAGTGAATTCCCTTGATTCGTTGCTAGGTGTCTAGCCATTGAGGACAAGCAACCTAACGTCATAGCATAGGTCTAGGAGCTTGCGACCTTAGCCGCCAACACTGGTGTTATGGTTCTATTACTTAGCCACAGCGCTTGGTTGCTTAGTCTCAACGAGCTCAGGCACTTATAACAGTTCACAAAGGTTGCTAGTGTCAATGGTATCTGGTAGCATTACAGTACGTGCATTAAAATCCCTTCCCAATAGTACTATGCCCCCAAGAATTTGAACTTCAGCAATATTTGCTGCCATGTTTTGGAACAAGAATTTGTTTTCATGTTTGGAGCCAACAGGGGTAGCATACACCACGTAGACAAACAAGTTAGGGGCAGTACCTTTGCTGAGCCATAGCCATAAATAAGAATTGTGGCTTCCTTCCTTCCATTTTAACATGTTTGGGTTAAGGTGGTTATGAAAGTAAGTAGCAACCTTCGCGCTATGTGTTTATCACTTTTGTTTTTCCCAGTTGCATAGTGCGTGCTATTGTAAGTGAGTCAAACCCTTCAACATGTGGCAAATGTTGGCCTGGGAAGTGCCAAGTTTCGGTTAATAAGACGAGGTCAACACCCTGAAACAACTCTAGTATTTGCACCCCCATTTCTAATTTATTTACACCACCCCCGTGCATGTTCCATAATAGCACACATAGGGTTTTTGGTCCCTGTGTCCTTAAATAGAGGAGAGCGGGCAAATCTAAGTGCCGTTGACAAAGAGCTCGAATGAGCGTCAGAAGGCACGCTTGCTTGCCACCTTGGCCTCCTTGAACAATGGCCACAGCTCTGACTTGCGCGCCTATTGTGTGGGTGTGAGGTCCTCATCTAGGCCCAACTTGGTCTTCAATGAGCAAGATTAATGGAATTTATTTGGTAAGATTTAGATTCAGAATGTGGGAGATATTGATTTTTAAGTGATTTCTACTACTGAAAGGTCAAATAAATTCAAAAAACCAAGTTTTGCAAGGAAAAATCAGTTGAGGATGTGGTAACACATGGGCCAATGGCACAAGCCACACTAGTGAAAATGAAATGAAATGATGGTTCTTTGATTTTTGAAAAACAAAATTTAATTCAAAACTAATGATTACTTACACATAAAATCAAATACCCACCCAACACATGTTGCAACAACTAAAGGGTTTTTAGGCAGGTATTAATGGGCCATTTATATATATATATATATATATATATAACTCACTACCTAGGAAACCATGAATTCATGACTGAATTCCTTTGATGAAAGCCATCATCACTTCTTTGAAGTTTTTGAAAATAACCAGAAATTCTTTTGTTTTGGGAAGAACCAAAGCTAATAGACTTCCAATTCCGAAGTAAATTGTAAGTTTGAAATCCATGATTAAAATATGGTTTTGGTTGTTAAAATCAGACTCGGGTCAAGTTCGGTTCTAGGTAACCCAGATTGGTTAACCTCCTATTAGCCCCTGATTCTAGATTATTTTTTTAAAAAAATTAAAAAAAAATTTCCGATTTTTTTAAAAAAATTTAGAAAACCTGGTTCTAGTTCCAGCCTTGGGTGTTACAAAAACCAGGATCTCAGTTTGGTTCTGCTTCTTAGAAAAACTGAGAACCCAGTTCCAGTTCTAAAACCGGTTCCAAAAACCAGATTGGATTCCCATTCAGTTATCACACTAACCAGGAATATCATGCATGGTTCTAACCCTCCAAACCAGGTACCCGCCCAACATTGGTGAGGATAAGTCAGATACCCTTGTGGTTAGGGTTGAGGCTGTTTTGCCAGAGTTATCAATACAAAAAGAATTTTTAAAAACCTTAAGAATCCTCCTTTATTTTGGCAACCTGCTGAAACCCATTATTTAAAATATGGCGAATTCATACCTTTTTTTCCCCTCAAAATATGGCAACATTCATGCATACTGGATTATTTTTTTTCTGTTGCCACCATGAGAAAATTTACCCCAAAAAAATGCTGGTCCCCTTTTTTTCCTCCTTTTTTTTTTTTTTCTTTTTTGATGTAGCTGAAATTGCAATCATCCAAAAGGCAATAGCCAAGATATGAAAGTAAAAATGTTTAAGCATCCTTCACAATTTTGGCTACATGCTAGTAGTTTGATTGTTTTTTTCTTTTGGGTGGGTGTGGGGAGGGGATGCATTTTTGGCCACTTTGTGAAAAAAGACATCCAGACTGACCCATACAAAGGCGAAAAAACTGCGCCAAATTTGGCAGGTTTGGAGGAAATGTTTTGCTGAAATTGCCATATTTTTAGACAATAGGTTTCAGCATGTTGCAAAAATATATAGAAGGATTCTCTTTTATTTATTTAGTTAAATTTTACTTTCCTCTCCAATCTTTAGCCTAATTTGGCTAATTCCTCTGTGGATGACTACCAATGTGTCTACATCACAACTGCACCCTAGAACCCCCGATAGAGAAATGTGGCTATTTTTTAGATTTCTTGAAATTTGGCTACTAGAAAACCCTCATAAAAGAGGTCTGATGGTTGTGGTCTAAGTGGGGGCAGAAGCTGCTTTGGGCATTATATTCACAAATTACTGGAGGTATATGCAATCAACTTATGATCAGTGTTTTTTAAGGGAGGGGAAGCAGGGGAGCTGGGACAAATTTTGTAATTTTTTTCAACAAAAAATTGGGATTTTTTTTTTGTTCTAGTATAAACTCAACTAATATTGCTAATCTTTTGGAACATTAACAATAAACGTTTGAGCTATGGTTTTGAAGTGTGTCCCTTGAGTCTATTCCCAAAGACAAATTTCATAAGACATCAAAAGGGTACATGGATTGCATTCTCTTGCCACACATAACATTCACATACTATGAACATTGTAGTACCATTGATGGAAGCTACTTTGAATTAATCGCATCATGTTCCATGCACAATATCTTCAAGGAAAATTTGGAAGTATGGAACAACATTCCAAATGTTTGCTATACGAGGGTGTGGATGATCAATCTCAATTGATGATAATTAAAGCCCACATCAATACTTGGATTGCATTGGCACGTGGAAGCAAGAGTACCAAAATGATTTCACAAAATATTAACTAGGTCAAACATGCATGAAAATAAGTGGTATCACTTGCCGTGTGCACAAGCATTTGCATGCTCATTCATCCTAATATTTTGCACCTTACATGAACTAGATTCCCGCCATCAAAATCTCTTCAACAACAAGCCAATTGGAGCAAGGACAATCTCCATTCACATTTGGCCTAATGTTAAATGTAGAGAGAATTTTCCAACTACGAACAAGTACTACTTGTGATTGGCAAAAGAGTTGGTGTGAAAATTCCCAAACATCATCACCATGTGTAACATGGTTCTGATTGGTAGCAACTTGCCTTTTCCATCTAACTAGAAATATTAATATTATTTTAAGTATCATTAATAATGTGTCACACAATTTTTGGCACTTGTTAAAAACCCTAAATTCAAAGAAATTCAAACTACATTGTTTTTGGTGACCACAAATGAGTTATAAAGGACTCATCAATTTGTGACTTTTCTTTTCTTATTATTTTAAGTTATAAATCTAATGTCTTTCTAGGTGTCTAATGATTATTAATCAACAAAACAAAATGAAGGTTGTTAGGGTGTGAGTTTCCATTTGAAAAGGAGCACATGCGGGGACATTGGGAGCCTATAGTTGGTGTGATTGGAAGGCATTCTTTTGCAAAAAAAAAAAGGTTATAGTTATTTTTATTTTTTCCAAAGGTCACCTCTTTGAAAATATGTGGTGTTTTTTTCTTCAATGGTTAACCATGAATAGAAGCAATGACATAAGGAAATCCTAGTTTGCCTATAAGGATTAGTTGAAGGGCTCCTCCCTTCATAGGGCACCGTATAAGGACATTGCAACATTTTTTTAATCCGATTATCCATCCTTTCCCTAGGGTTTGACTTGATGTACTAATATGGTTTTATCTAGACTATTTGGTTGACCTAGTGGCCCTTATAAAAGTAGGTACATTGTGGTGCGTGTTGTATATAATTTGAATTCCAAACTTGCAAGGTTTTTTTTTGTTTGGATGGTTGTAGTGTTAGATGTTAGGCCTTAGTTTAGATTTGTGGTGATACATAAAAATTACTTGAATTTTGGGTTACAAAACAATGTCATGTGTTGCTAGATTGACACTTATTGAAACTTCCAAGTCACACACATGAAAACATGCATACAAATTTCAAATTATATTTACTTACAACCTAAAATTAACATTAATGTCTATCATGCCTCATGTTTCTCGTGTGTGTTTTAGAATTCTATCAAAACGCAAAAAATAAAACCCCAAAGTCACACCTTGGGGATAAACCCCACAAATACACAAAATATTTAAAATCTCATTCACATTAAACTACATGCTTTAATGACAAACCAAATCTTACAATTTTTTACAATAATAAATGAAATAAAAATGAAAAAACTTGAAAGAAAGAAGAACATTTAATCAAAGGGGAAACTTATAGTTTCTTAAATGAGAATATACATGTAGATTTTTGTTTGAAATATTGAAGAGTACTTTGCATGGATTGGATGTTTGGAACAACAAGGGGTTGAATACATGAACAAAATTAATAATTGAGAATGTCAATCAATCATACATATATATGTCTTTAGTCCACTAAAGCAAGCTAAATACAAGTCCACAAACCCAATCTTGCATCCTAACACCAAAAAAAAACTTATGAAGTTAGGCTAGTAAATTTGTGGCATGAATAGTAGGTCACAATAATGATTTTGCAATTTGGGTAGATAAAGGGTTCGTAGCACACAAAAACGGGCTTACAAAGTGAACTACACTATTATTGCGATGTGGACAAACAAAGCAAAAGGTGGTAGAATGGAAATGGCCTTGAAATATGAGGGCCCAAAGATGAGTGTACTAAATTGTCCAAAAGATTTGACCAAGGGCCATGTGCACTTGGTGAGCATCTCTAAATTAGCACCAAACGGTATGTGCTTCCATGATGTAGTATTGAAGCACTTGAAGCAAGTCATTCATGTTGTGCTACATTTATCTCCAAACTTTTGAAACCCTTGTATGTTAAAATGGAACACTTAGAACACAAGATGGGGGGAAATATCGTAAGCCACATGTTCATTATGGCATATCATAAACACCAGGCCTTGCGAGCTTAAGAGGTGTTCAAGGCTACAAAGTCAAAATTCCAATGTATGATGGAAGATATACCGACACTTAAATAAGAGCTATGTGCATCTATTTATTTCTTCCTTATTTTGTTATCATGTGATTTTTCATTGTGTGCATTGACATTATTGCTCATGGTTATGTTTCAAAGTTGTTTTCAATTTGTGGGGTTTTTTTTTTCCTTTTACACT
>Ga0209611_10010552_pt1 | contig 13566 bp, 11 predicted proteins | sample S1TSphgellanicum_3_FD_187693 | JGI IMG/M metagenome (GOLD analysis project Ga0209611, IMG submission 187693) | Host-associated microbial communities from peat moss isolated from Minnesota, USA - S1T2_Fc - Sphagnum magellanicum MG (SPAdes) (version 2) | ecosystem: Host-associated > Plants > Peat... | reverse complement strand
TTTTTTTTTTTTTTTTTTTTTTTTTTTTTTTTTTTGGAATAATAAAAAACCTCTCATTCTGGTTTTCTTTGAAGAAAAGAATTTCAGATTCAAAGAACCGGACATTTTCGTGAAATAACCGGCAAAGAACCAGGCAGCTTGATACAAGGCTATCTGACCGGTTCTTAGAATTTTGGAGCACCACAGTGTTATATATATCCGAAGTCAGTTCTCAGATTCTCGTAGACTGCGGTTATATATCCTTTGGAAAAACCCCACCTGACAACCGCCGGTTATCATCTGCCATTTCTAACAGCTACCCAACACTTGTCTTTTGGGAGTCTTGGGATTGATTTTGAAAACCCTCCTAAAAAAGATGAAGAAAAAAGACAACCCAAACCCCAAAACATAAATAAATAAATAAATAAAATAAAATAAAATAAAATAAAAATTTAATTAATTTTTTTGAATTGAAGACATGACTAGGTAGCTTGTTCTTTGATGAGCCTTTGGATTTTCTAAACTAAAGCTCCACAAGAAGAAGAAGAAGAACAAGGATATACCCAAATTATAAACCCAATTATACCTACCCATTAGGAAGTTGGTTGCCAAGTATTGGATGATTTTGGATGGTAAGGTGAAGAAGAGCCCATGAAATTTGAAGAGATTGGCTCATAGTTTGAAGACTTGGAATTTAAGGGGGGGTGGGGAGGGGGATGAATTTCATCTACTTATTATTTACTTATATGTTTCTAATAACACAAATGTTGAAACAAATCATCAACTTGTGGATGAATGGGAAAAAAAGTTGGAATTCTTTGTTAATTTGGACTCAAATCTTGCCCAATTTATCATCATTGGATGTGCCAAACAATTCATTATTCTACATGGACCTATTTAAAGAATAAAAAACCTTAGAAAAACCATGGGTTAGGTATTTGTTTTTCAACTAAAGGAAAATTCTCTTGTATATTTTTAAAGTTTGAATAAAATTTTCAAAATCACCTGCACAAAGGGACATTAATTTATTAACATGTGTTTAAATTAAAAGTTTACATTTAAAGCATTATGTTGAAATGTTAAAATTTCCAACATAATCTTTTAAACTTTTAATAATTGAACATGCTTGAATATGTGCAATTTTAAAAATCTCACAATCCATCACTAAGACCTCATTAGCAAAAATAAAAAAATAAAAATAAATCCCTAATTAATATTCTAAAAATACCTTCTAAAATAAGAAATGTAAACTTCCATAACTATATTGTTACAAAACACTATGATAAGGAGGAAATGAAAGACACGTTCAAATTAAATTTTTGATAATTAACAAAATTAAAATTTATACAAATTAAAAACAATAGATCAAAGATGAATATAGGAAGATGGTGGTCTAGAAGGGATAAAAATTATAATTCATTTGTAAAAAGTGTTGAACATGAACAATGATGAAATGGTTTTTGGATCACCTTATGTCAAGGTTAGTTTTGTCATTAAATAATCCACAAAATAATGAAATGAAATTTTGTGAAAATATGAAATTGACATGTTGAAAATCATCATAGTTATTATAGGCTACACTTTGAATAATTTCACTACTCATATCACAATAGTATAGTAGATGATGAAAAAATATATAATTTCAAAATTTAAAAAAAAATCAATTTTTGAAAAATAATAATTATTCATTTTGTCAATGTGGAAACTGACCCTAGGTTAGGTATGTACTAGAGTTGAACCAACCTTTTATCTATATGTGGTTCAAATATATAATGGGATTAGAGGTGGCAAAAACAAAAAGTTGTTTCGAAGTGTTGTTAAAAATTAGGGTTTAAGATTTTCAAAATAAATCAATCTTGTTTAAAATAAAGCATGACAACAAAAGATGAAGTTTTCAAATGTCCAATTCTTTAAAAACATTCTTAATGTGATGATTGCAATTGAAATGATGCCAATGTTACTTCAAGAAATGGGAAGAGATGATAAATAATGAATCAAGGCCCCTTATGAATATAATAACCCTAATTGTAAAGGTAGTCAAGCGTTTAAAATAAAGATGAATTAAAAGAGGTAATAAACTGCCAAAATGTTGGAGGGATGGGATACACCACCAAAGATACAATATGCATTTCATAACACATTGGGTTAAAATTTCAAATACTACTTAAATTTTTTTCCATTCAAAGGAATAAATTTGCTTGTTGAACATTTTCAAACACAAAAACAATTTTTCAATAAGGATGTAAATGAAGGAAAAAATATTAAAGTGCCCAAAAATTTTATACCACTTATAAGAGATGATGAACATAGGAAGGGAACAAAGTCAATAAGAAAGTATGATGGACATAACACAATATGTTTGCAAGGTTTCATATAAAGATCTATAACACTTAGTTAGACAACAAGGCATTAAAATAATAATAATAATAAAAGACAACTTAAAATGTAGAATAATGTTACCATGGTCCTTGGAAATAATTTTCATTTTCAAGGGGACATGTTAGGGATTATGGAACTTTTGTATTCAATAGAAACATTGAGTTAAAGCACCATTTTGTGGGCTACAACATAAAATTTCAATTTTAATTAAGAACCTAGATTATTTTGTCTTACATCACCTTACCATTATGCTATCACCGATCACCCCACATGTAAACAATTTGATGTTATATGTAACAATTTGGGTGTGAAATTCAAACACAAATTGGAAATTTTTTAACATTAAGTTATTGGCCACATACCACTAGGTTGAAATGTAAAATAAGAGAAGAAAGCTTAAGTATTTTGATAAACTCAAAATATTTCACAAAGAAGCTAAAACAAACATTTGAATTAAATGATAGATTTTTTAGGCTCAAATGATGTTAAAGGCACACAAAAAGAAAACACCAAAAAAAGAAAGAACCAAACAAACACTTGTGATTGAAAACATATTATTTCCTATGTTGAAGAACTAAACTTTAATGAAGGTTGGGAGGTTGAGGCCAAGGTCATGCTATGAAGAAAATGCAAAAGATGAAGTTGTTGCCAAGGCATGCACATCCTCCTAAGGAATGTTTTATCTTCATATTTTATAGTCCCAAGCAATCAATTGATGAAGCCTAATTCAACTCTCCCCATACTTGATCACCCCGATCATGTAAAGGGGATGAAATCTTTCAATTCAATTAGATAGAAGCTATCCTACTTAAAACCTCAAATTTGGTTCAACCATTTTTGGTTTAGCCATTTTTCAGCTTTTCTTTGTTGGTGCCCCAAACATTGTAAATGGATTTTTTTTATAATGTTTTTATATCCCATCAATTAAAATTTATGGAAATTAATTAAGGATAAAATTGTTTCATGGTGATGAGTTCCATTGTAAATAGGAACTTGAAAACAAAAAAAATTATTTGACATTAAGAAGTCAACAAGTTGGATAACAATTGGGTTTAAATTAGGTTACACAAATTTGGATAATAAAGTTATTGTGGGCATTATGGAAAACCTTTTTGGTAACTATGGACCAATGGGAGCATGGCATTTAAAAACAAATAAATAAATAATGATATAAAAATCTGAAGAAAATTTCCAATAAAAGAAAAAATATCAAATTTATACTAGAAAAAAAAATTCCAAACTTTTCCCAATGTTTTTGTCAAAAAAAAAATTGTTGAGAAAAATCATTGAACATGTGGCATACAACTTGTAGACAATCATCTAGATTATAACTTATAACCCCTAATAATGTTTTTCAATAAATTTAGTAACCTTTGAGAAATTAAATTTGGCTTGAAAATATTTTGGAAAGGCATGTATGATGATCATGAGATGGTAAAAAGCCAAGGGAGTTAGGTTATAGGAAAATGGTGGACACAATTATCAACTTTAGTAATTAAAAAAAATTCAACAAGTACATAATAAGTTATTTTTGTTTGATTTATTTTCACCTCATTAACAAACAAAAACCCATAAAAATTTCACCAAATATATGAGAGTTATACATTACTTTATGAAATTTGAAAATTTATAAGTTTTTGGATTTGAAGTACATGATGTATGTTTAATCATATTGACTTGTGTTATAATAGAAATATAAATGTGATATGAACTACAATATGTATTGTGTCAAATTCCTTCATGGAAACATCTGTTGGGATTCCAAATTTTGATAATAATTTTGCTATGTGCATTCAAACAAAATTCATGGGATGATCACCATCTTGGAATTTATGAATTGGTTGCAACATTAATAAATCCAAATTATTCAAACCATAGCCAAACATTGTATGGAAAATGATCAAGAGTCATCACATGGGAAATGCCATATCAAGTGTCATTTCTAACTCATCATAAGCAAAACAATTAGCTTTAATGGATTAATTGATATATAAAAAAATTGTTGCAATGTGGTTAGTTAGAAACAAATGGCACATGTTTAAAGTTGGCTTGGAAAATAAATTTTACCAAATTTGGGAATGTTAAATATTGCAACATTTTCCAATTTCTTTTTGTGCACATTGCACAAACATATTTGAACAAAACACAACATAATATTCGAGTATGAAAATTCTTCATTTAAGGTGATATGGACAAGGGTGAACATTTAATCCACAAATAAATTTAATGATGACAACTTATTTTTATATTAGAATAAAATTGTTAATTATCATTCAATTTTTAGCAAAATATACATTAATTCCAATATTAAATCTTAATTTTATTTATTTATCATCTAGGATCAATTGAAAACAATTTCATTGAAAACGGAATATCATGGTCAATCAAAGTTGAATTTTTTCATTTTCATTTTGAATTAGGTTCCATATAAAAACAAAGCTTAACAAATACACACAGGGTAGTTGGAGTTGCCTAAACATTTGGATTAATTATAATTGTACTTTTAGTAACTAAGTTGGAGGTGTTTAAGTCATACCCATGTTTGAAATTATGGTCACATTACTACAAAATGTTAGTGCAATTCACTAGTCCTTGTTCACTAGATCAGTGAATTCACTACTTTCTCATTGGTTCCTGTTCACTACAACTAGTGAAATCACTTGGTATACAGGGACACCTTTTGTTTGGTTCCTGTTCACTACAACTAGTGAAATCACTTGGTATATAGGGACACCTTTTGTTTGGTTCTTGTTCATTACAACTAGTGAAATCACTTGGTATACAAGGACACCTTTTGTTTGATTCCTGTTCATTACACAACTAGTGAAATCACTTGGTATACAGGGACATCTTTTGTTGTAGTGGTCTTGATTTCATCTATGAACAAAGTTACTTAGTTAGTTTTGTTTGTTTGTTTGCCATGTTGAAATCTCTTTAACCTTGGTGCCTCTTGTTGTGCTCATGGTAATGTTGGAAAGCCTTTGATGAGTAGTGATGCAATGAGTTGGTTTCATAATGTTTTCAACCTCTCATGGAGAAGTTATTAAATATTGAACAACTTTTTCACTGATTATTCATTTAAATCAAATTTAAAAATAATATAAGAATTTGGCACACTCTTGGTATTGTTGGAAAGCCTTTATTAAGTAAGATGATTTAATGAAGGTGGTTTGGAAAATTCGAAACCTAAGTTGTGTGAGATATTGAGTTTTAAATAGTTTTTGTCATTGAAAACTCAATTAAATTACAAAAAAAAAGACCTTGAAAAAGAAAATTTAATTAGTTAATTGGGTAACTAATTCACACTTGGGCCATCTGCACAAAATGCACTAGGTTGGTACAAAAGAAGGTTAAGTTTTGAAAGGTGTATACAAGTATTTTTATTTTGGAATTCAATATTTTGTATATAAAAAAATGTCTTTAAAATGGGTGGTGGCAAGGGAGTTTTTTTTTCCCAGTTTTGTGATGTAGCCACATTGGTGATAATCTATAAGAGGAATTAGCCAAATTTGGCTATAGGTATTAGAAAGGAAGGTAGAAAAGCTTAAGAGTCATGTATTAATGTTTGTGAATTCCAAAAAAAAAATGGAAACAAGTAATTTTTGGGCTTGTAATTTGCACTCTAATTACACTTAGAAAATTGGCATAGGTCTTTATGAGACAAAAATCCATATGCTTCTCATCCCCATGAACTCTTGAGTAATCCATTTTTGGTATCCAAATTTAGCCACATTTGGCTACAAGCTAAATGTGAAAGTATAGTTTTTAAACATCTTTCTATATTTTTGGCTAACTCTACTTGAACCAAATATAGAAATCTAGGAATTTTTCTTAAAATATGGTCAAATTATGGCTATTGAAAACCTAAAAAAGCACTTGATTTTAATATTGTTAATTTTCAATATAACTAACAAGCTAAATGTGAAAGTAAAATTTTCAAACATCCTTCTATAGTTTTTTGGCTAACTCTACTTGAACCGAATATAGAAGTCTAGAAATTTTTCTTAAAATATGGTCAAATTATGGCTATTGAAAACCTTGAAAAGCACTTGATTTTAGCATTTATTAATTAAAAAAATACAGCTGCAAGCTAAATGTGAAAGTACAATTTTTAAACATCCTTTTATATTTTTAGCTAACTCTACTTGAACCAAATATAGAAATTTAGCAATTTTTCTTGAAATATGGTCAAATTATGGCTATTGAAAACCTCAAAAAGCATTTGATTTTAGCATTGTTAATTTTTAAAATATAGCTACAAGCTAAATGTGAAAGTAAAATTTTTAAACATCCTTCTATATTTTTGGCTAACTCTACTTGAACCAAATATAGAAATTTAGCAATTTTTCTTGAAATATGGTCAAATTATGGCTATTGAAAACCTCAAAAAGCATTTGATTTTAGCATTTTTAATTTTTAAAATATAGCTACAAGCTAAATGTGAAAGAAATTTTTTTAAACATCCTTCTATATTTTTGGCTAACTCTACTTGAACCAAATATAGAAATCTAGTGATTTTTCTTTAAATTGGGTCAAATTATGGCTATTGAAAACCTCAACAAGCACTTGATTTTATAACTGTTAATTTTTAATATAGCCTTTTTTGGCTATATATAGCCAGCCAAAAGGCACAAAAAAAGAAAAACAGGGCTGCAGAGAATTGGAAGTTAAGAATATCCAAAACGCTTACAACGCCCGGATTCGATCCCGAAACCCCTTCCAGAGAAACAGAGAAAGACGCTGCCTCCACGACCACTGCGCTAGTCACTGAAATTCTGTTCCTGAAGTTGCATTGAGAACTTGGCCGCGACCGCGACGGAACGAGAGAACAGAAACAGAGATCGAACGGCGTCTTCCAACAACTTCCCACATTGCTCTAGGCATGCATACTCGTCTATGGCTTCAATCTGCTCATGTTGACAATCACTGAATTTGCTATCCAACGACCCTTTTCTCAGCTTCTGGGTTGCAGTTTTTGCTGAGAAAAAAGAAGAAGAAGAAGAAGAAGAAGAAGAAGACGAAGACGGTGACTAAGAAGAAGAAGAAGAAGAAGAAGTCGGACTAGGTGGAGGAGGTGGAGGAGAGTTTTGTGTTTGTTGTGGAGCTTGATTTTGGGGTTTGCGAGGTAAGAGCGGAAGAGAGGAAAGGGGCATTTGACTTGTAGGGTTTACGGCTTTGCCTAGATTTTCATGTCCAGCTTGCCCGACTCTTCTCTAGCACCATCTTCTGCCGCATCTGAAACGTTTGCGCAGTCTTCGTCAGTGAATCATGGAGCAGCGGCAACACCAACAACAAGAAGCAGCAGCAGCAACCATCACCACCACCACCACCATCACCAAGGCAGTGGTAGTAGTAGCAACAACAACAGGGCAAGAAAGAACAGGGAGGAGGAGGTTAGGGTTTCGCAGGAAGGGAATGAAGAAAGTGCTGCCGCAGGAAGGGGAACTATGCTCAATCCTTTCGCCAAGGAGTTTGTGCCTCCTGCAGCTGCTGCACAAACCGGTTTGTTTCTTTCGTATCAGGCTTCCTTTTTTTTGTCTCCTTGAGGGATCCCGTTTACGCTTCCATATTCCTCTCTGCTCTTTTCCAGGCAGCGAAAGGATCTATATATATATATATATTTCCTAGGGTTTCTGCAAATCTTGCATTAGCAAATCCTGCATAGGGTTATGTTTGCTAGCATAAAGAGAGACAGGAAGAAATAAAGCTTTGTCAAACCTCTGTGACCAAGACTGCTCCCTTGTGGCTCCCACCTCTTTGCCACAATAGCTCAGTCTCTGCTATGGCTTGAACCTTGGGTTTCTTAGCAGGGAAACCTTAGGAGTTTGAAATGTTGAACCACTCGTACGATGTTTCCTTCTTTCTAAATCCTGCTGCCTATGTATGTATTTATGTATGTATTAGCTAGCACATATGACACAGAATGCAGTGATGTGGAAGAATCTCTTATCTGTTTCTGAGAAATTTGACTGTTTTGACAATGATGAGAGAATACTCCTTTTTGCAACAGGTGAGGCAAGGGATTCACAGAGACAGTTGGGGGGACGCCGCACGGTATGTATGCTTTTTTGTTACCTGCAACAGAATTTTATCTGTGCTGATGTTGCTGCTGAGTGGAAGACAATTTAGTGACAAAATTGTTGTATTGAACTTGAAAGATTGATTTGGCTTCAAATGGATACCTGGCCTTTTTAGCTCTGAATTTGGGTATTACAGGCATCCAACAATGGAGTTGTGTGGAAGCAGAAGTCTGGCCAGGATGCAAGCAGTGGAGAAAGTGTGACAACTTTGAATGGGAACAGCTTCTTGACATCTCAGGGGAGAGGAAATGGTGCATCTTCAAGGGCAATGGCCACACCAGGAAAGAATGGTGGTGGTGGTACTGGAGCTTCAAACTCTTGGCAGTCGGGTGCCATCACAGGTGGAGCACCTCCTGGGGGAAGAAGGGGTCAGATGCTCAATGCAAATTACCTGCTGAACTTCCAGTATGATCCAATCCCTCGCCCTCCTCCACGTGCACCTCCTCCTCGTAGACAGCGGCGGATCCAACCCTACAACAAGGAGTTATTCTTGCAGGCGAACTTTCGGTTCTTGGTTTCTGATCTTGGTGACTACATGTTGAATGCAAGTGACCCTGACAAAATGTTGCAGTGGGAAGATGTTGCAGCCGTGAATGTAACTGCACCAGAAGTTCAGTGCCCCATCTGTTTGGATAGCCCACCTCTGTGTCCTCAAATCACTTCATGCGGTCATATGTTCTGCTTCCCCTGTATCTTGCGCTATTTGATGGCTGGGGAGGAGGACCATCGGGGTGACCACTGGAAAAAGTGTCCATTGTGCTTTGCAATGATCTCCTGTAAAGACTTGCGCACATTGTCAATCGACCCTGTGCAGGAGTACCATGTTGGTGATCGTGTGAGGTTTAATTTGCTTACTCGTGCCAAAGGCTCCATAATCCCATTCGGGAGAAGGGAGGGTGGACTTGGAGCACTGGCATACAGCAAAGATGGTCGTTGCCATCTTTACTCCAAGTTCACACTTACGTCCAATGCGGAACAGATCACTGATAAAGCTGTGGCAGAGCTGATGGCATGGTCTGCACGTGTTGAGGTGTGTTGTGTAGAATCTTGCTGACCTGACATGCAGTATTGCTGATATCATTCTCTTAATTTGGAGTTTATGAAGGGAGAAAGAATGTGTGCAGGTAGAGGGATCAGAGGATTTGGAGATGTTGCCATATGTGCATGCAGCTGTCGATGAACTTCAGCAGCGCAAGCAGGTATGGTCTGAGCACCGCACACTTGACTTTTTGTCAAGCAGCCCACCAGTGCGGCAGCGTATAATGTCACAAGCAAGAGCAGGCTTCACAAATCTACCTGGAGATGGTCTCAGCCAGCAGCTGAAAGGAAACAGTCATAAAGGCCAAGAGGCTGAAGTAGACTGGACTGATTTGAATCCGAGCAAACCAGCAATGGAGAAAATACAGGGCAATCTGGGGAATAACGCAATCACAGTGACACAGGCAGCTATGGCCAAACTGAAAGAGAAGTCTGGTTGGGTGTATGAGAGTGCCTTTTCAGATGATGATGAAGAGGGCAATGCGTATAGGCCAACTCGTTCCTTGAAGTCAAATGGACAAGAAACTGAGCTTGTAAATGTTGATGAAGACTCCAGTGAAATCCTTAATGCAGAAGGGAATGAAGGTCCTCCAGCTGACTGGGAGGATTTGCTCTTGCATCCGCCAGAAACTGATGAACCTGTTGTTGTTATTAACAACACCGAGAGGAAGGAGCAGGATGTGAAGAAAGACCAAGATGAAAGGGACTCTTACACATTCTATCAGGTAGATGACTAAAACTCTGTGAAACACCAACCATTCTTGTTTAGTTTCTGGATGCCACATTCTGCATTTTATGACATCCATGTTTTTCAGAGAATTCTACAAATCCCAATCTTATCGAAGCCACTGCCATCTGGATATGCTGGAAGCATCGTGGAGTAAAAATTCTTAGAACAAAGAATTGCAATTCATGGATGTGATAACTTTTAATTGCTTGAAGATATAATCTGGGCAATGGGTGCAGTCTGCAGATGGGCAGTCTTTAATACTGCATCCCCTGAACATCAAGTGTCTTCTCCAACATTATGGAGACTATGAGGCATTGCCTTCAAAGTAATATGCTGTGCCTCTAATGATTGTGCACATTATCAGCAACATCAGAATGGAGACTTTAACAGTATTTGTCATTGATTAGCTGCTTTGCCTCATCTTTTTTGGCTCTCTTCTGAATGCTTGGGATCAAGCAGGCTATGACATGAGGCAACATATTTGTTGAATGCTTGATACAGCAGGTATTGAGGCAGGCAGATCTTTGATTTAGCATTTTGAATGTTTTCTGTTGCTATCTTCATGGAGTATCTCCAATTATCTTAAAGGGCTTCATAATAAGCCATGTGCATTTTGGTGGGTGGGTGCAGTTTGGAGGCACAGGTGGTGGAACTTGAATCTGTAACCCAAACAGATGCTACTAGGAAGCGGTACCGCTACCTAAGCCATCTCCCATTAACTGCCACCTTTAAGGTAGCCTGCTCCCTAAGTTTTCGACATCTGAGCCTGTTTGAATGAAATTGTTTCTCTTGCAGGTTTCTGCACAGGTTTCCTGGTGAGTTACACATCAAGGTTGCAACAATTGGATTGTGTCTCAGAGTTTTTGGCAGAGGCTTGTTTGCTGATTCAAGATGTTAGCTCAAAAGGTACTATTTGAGCTGGGACAAGTGATGATTTTGTACAGCACGTGGTTTGTTGTGCAGCTGTGTGAGGTGGATTTGAGTGACATGCTGCCAAGTGAAGCCTTCTCTCCATTTGCTGAAGAGATCCGTTCTCGCCAACTCAGGCGGCAGCATCGTATGCAGCAGGTAGTCCTCTGTGTGTGCCCTGTGTCTACAGCAACACAACTTGTGTAACTGTGCTCAGCTGATGTGTTTTGCATCCTGATGACTGTGTTCCACATCTCCACTAGTTGTTTCCTTTGATAGACATATCACCTGCTGAGATAATTTGATGTGTGGATTTTGTTGGGGATAGGAGAGAGAAGAGAAAGCTAAGCAGGAGCGTATGGCAGCAGTAGCAGCTTCCAGACCCAGGCCTCCATCACCTACTGATTTTGTAGCATACATGGCATCCACGCACATTGATGATGGTTTGTCTTTCAATGGTGTTGAATGTAATCTTTCTACACATCCTTAACATGTTTGTGTTGGCCTGTGTGTTGACCTGTTTGTCCTTAAAATAGAGTTTGGCCACCTGGTTCTTGGTTGGCTCTGATACTGGAATGTTGGTGGAACAGATGCTGTTGGTGAGTTTACACCTCCAATCATAAGTCCACCATCTGTAGACGAGCGGGCATTGTTTTCACAGGTGACTAAATTAGGCTATGCCTCAGGGTATGATGCACCACAGCTGACTATGACTGATGCAGCACAGGCATCAGCCTCAGGTCAATCTGCAGCTTCATGTAGCACAAGTGGAAGTGCTGTGGGGCATTCAGGTAAGGACCATTTCTTGGCTTGAATATAAGAGGTTTCGGTAGAGTTCCATTGTATGAGCAAAGCTGAGGGATAAAGGATGTTTAAGGTGTTGACAACTAGTATGAGGATTGCAGGAAGCAGCCGTGGTGGCACCTTGTCATTTGCAGATGTGATCCAGGCGCAAGCTGCAGCAAAAGAGCCAGATGAGGGCTCAACACCTGGGAAGAGTGCCAAGAAGGGTAAAAAATCCTCCAAAGTTTTGCTCTCAACAGCAGGAGGCCGTCGTTACTAGTCCCACTGTGTTGTCCTGCAGAACTTGGTGAGTGTCATTTTCCTGAGGAGAAGCTGTCTGACGCTGGAGCATGATTGAGTATAGGCAAAGTACTTATTTGGGCCTACCTGACATGTTGGGTACATTGGTGGGGCTGGTTCAGTTTGTATAGTGGAGGCTGGAAAATGTTTGAAGTAGCTGCTGAGTGATGAATTAGTTTTTATGCTGCTTCTTTGAGCAGCTAGCTGTATAGACTTTCACTTTTTTCTTTTGGTTGGCATTTCACCCTGCTGTCTCTTGTCCAAGTGAACAAGGTGAATCATCAGTAGGTGAACTTGTATTGCAAGCAGCAATCCTGGTTACTGGATATTGTCTCATATTCACCATCATCAAGAGTCACTCCTTGTGGTTCATGTTTCTTGACTAGTAACCACGTGAATTGTTACCATAGTGGAAAAGTATAGATGAGACAATGGCTGGACCCTGCTAAGGATTAGGGTGCTCTGTTTTTGTCCACAGTGAGGTAACTTATGATTTCAGATCTGTGTTTTTCTTTATGCAAACAACAGGAACCAAATTTGTTGCATTCTGGGCAGCAATTCTGTGACTTGTTATGTAAAACTGAAGTGATTTTCCATTGGGATGTTGAGACTTCCTAAATATATATGATATTCTCGATATAACAGTTAATACATACAGCTGTTTAGTGCCAAGGGCTGTGATGGAATGGCTACAGTTTACAGTGAGTCAAATTCATAAGTGAGGTTTTTTTTGCACATTGGTGACCTTTGCTACTTAGTGGCTGGTACTCTCCGGAGACTTACTGGAACTCCTTAATGAGGGAGTGATTGTTAGCAAGCAATTTGGGACTCACGTCTTTTAAAAGCTTTGGAATGGTACTACTTTGTCAGCTTTGTCTTTAGGGAAGAGACTCCACAATGGTGTAAGATTTGGGCAAAAACATTTGACTCAAACTTGACCCAATGTGTGAGTGACATCTGGCATATTATGTGTGCATATGATGGATGGTCATGTTCCATAAAAAGTGCATGTGCGTAGACGAGAAGTTCTAGATCCAGTAGGGGAAATATTTAGTTTGAAGTTTGAACCTTTCCGTAATGGGCAGAGTCATGAGTTGTGCATTCTACTTTGTTTCAGAATGCCATGTGTTGTGGTGGGAGAAAATTGCAGCATTTCCTGAAGCTCTATGAAAGTTTTTTGAACTCCAGAGGCAAAGGACCAACAAATAAGAGCAAGAAGAGGATGAGTTTGGATGTTAGGTTTGAAGGTCTTTGGATCAAAGGTTCCAACTTTTGTTAAAACAACCATTAGAACTTAATTGAGGAAACAACGATTTTTTCAAAACATAATTAAAACTTAAACCAAGGGTTGTAACCCATTTAATTTTT
>Ga0209611_10010550_pt1 | contig 13569 bp, 7 predicted proteins | sample S1TSphgellanicum_3_FD_187693 | JGI IMG/M metagenome (GOLD analysis project Ga0209611, IMG submission 187693) | Host-associated microbial communities from peat moss isolated from Minnesota, USA - S1T2_Fc - Sphagnum magellanicum MG (SPAdes) (version 2) | ecosystem: Host-associated > Plants > Peat... | reverse complement strand
AAATTCTGGAAATTTCACGTAACATGATTGCTGCCAAGTGGCAAGATCACCACACCATCTCCATCCTCCAACCCTAAATCTTTTTTTTGCTCTCCCTGCGGTGGCATCATTTTCATCACTCTCACTGCCATCGTTACGAGCTTTTCACCAAGCTTTTTACAACCTGTCTACCTCCATTGCCAACACTGACTATGCCAGCATAGTAGCAAATCGCTAGCATCAGTTATAGCCCTAAATATTTTTAGGGTTTTATTGGATTTTGGGCATTCATAAGTTTTAAAATAGGTGGTAATAATATTGCTTTTGTCGAGGTTGTTGTATAGATTTGTGATGTGCATTTGTTGTTTTGTTTACTTTTCGGTAGGTTTATGGATTTTGAGAATCTATAGTTGCTTGCAGGAGATATGGCATATGAGCAAGAGTTATGCCTGGCTGAGGGAGTTTCGACCTCAAGGCTTCTTCAACTTCAAGCAATTGTAGTTGCACAACCTTAAGAATCTACAAGGCAAAGACCTCTTCACAATTTCGACTCAACCCTAATATTGTGTCTTTCTCTCTCTCATTCCTAAAAGCTAGAGGTATGTCAATGTAGTCCACTTTCCAAATTCTCATTTCTAATTACCAACATTTCATACAACAATTTTTTGGTAATTTTCAGTTTTGATTTTGTTAATTTTGATTTTACAGGAGGGGTGTGAGTCTTGAGAGCATTTGATAGTCAACAATGGGTCCAAATTTGAGAGGTCAAAGTCCAGAGTCATTGCAAATTGTGAGAACTTTGATCCCAATTTCCTAAGTTCAATTCCCAACTTCCAAATCCCCTTACATATTTCTAGTGTCTAGGGACTTGAATCCAAGCTTTTCGATTCTTCTTTCTCTCAACAAATTAAGGTTCAATCTTGGTTTTATTTGTTGATTTGTTTCAATTGCTAAAATCCATTTTCAAAGTTCCATTTTCCCAAGTTTGTGTGGCTTTGAATTTAAGGTTTCTCTTTTCTCTAGAGTCTTTTGCATACCTATTACATCTTAACAATTTCTTGGTCTTATTTCTTGATTCCCTTCAGCCACTAAAATCCATTTCCAACATTCCATTTCACCAAATTTTTTGTGGCTTTGAATTTAGGGTTTTTTTTTACTCTAGAGCATTTGTAAGTCTATTATCTTTCAAGATTCATATTGGTTTTATTTTTTGATTTCCTTCAATCTCCAAAATTAATTTATGACATTCCATTTACCCCAAGTTTTTATGGTTTTGAATTTTGGGTTTCTTTTCTCTATCTAGCCTTTGCAAATTTGTTGTCTTTCAAGATTTTTGATTTTATTTTCTTTTCAAACTTATTATAGAGTCTAGAATTCATATTCATGGCCCTTCCACAAATGCCTAAAGGGTTAAGGTTTCAACACATTATCCTATTTCCTTCAACCTTTCAAGCTAAAGTTGGCCCATCAACCCCTTCGAATCCTCCCCTTCTACTCCTATTATTGTGGCACCTAATGATGATAGGTGCAAGGATGTTGTTGGTTCAACTAAAAAAGTTCTAAACAAGAAGAAGGGGAAATTGTATGAACATGCAAGGAAGTTTCAAGATGTGTGGATTGCTCGCTTGCCATGGGTAGAATCGGTGTTCAATGAAAAAGGCCAAGTGTATTAGGTTTGTTGTATAGTGTGTACATTTGTGGAAGGGAAGAGAAATTGTTGGCCCTCAAGCTAGACAATCTATTGAAACACCAAGGCCACCACAAGGCCAAGGTTTCCATGCATGGGGTTAATGTTAACAACCTTTACATCAACAAAGGCTCTATCCATGCAAAGTTGAATGAGCAATGTTACACAACTATCAATTGCCCTTTTGTCTTGGACGAACTACAAGTTAATGTCCCATTTGAACAAAGATGGAAATATGTCCAATTTGTTGTTATTTTTCATTTCCTTACCCACATATGTCCCATTATTAATTATGAATGCTTAACATAATTGCTTCAATTACTGAAAGTGAAATTTGTTTCCTAGAAACATGAAATTGATAGGTTGGGTTGGGAGATGGTAGAAATGATGCATGGGGTTTTGTTGGAAGCCACCAAAATGACATTTGCAATTGCCTCCTTTATTGCAATCAGTGTGAACAAGGTTATTATAATTGACAACACCTAATGGTTGTCTATCCATTTATATGTGGTGCAATAATGGAGAAGGATTTTGGTTCTACATGGAAACAATGGGTATGTTTACCACTTTTGACAACATTTTTGGGCTAATGTTGAAATGTTTGATTAATTTTGGTGATTAGGTTTGAAGGACCTTGTTGGGAAACTAATCAGCATTGGTTGTGATGGTAGCAACATGTTCCAAGGTCATAGGATGGGGGTGATTCAGCAATTCAAGGAAAAGGTGGTTCCTTTTGTTATGGGGGTCCTTTTAGCTTGAGCTTTTCTTACAAAGTTCATACACATTTTTTGCACACAGTCCAAAGAAATTTGTTGAATTTCGAAAGCTAGTTGATCTACTATAAATGAAAGGTAACAAACTCATTTGAATGTGAAGACCTACTAGATTTCCATGCTATCTCCAACCAAGCATATATATTCAAATTTTCATCCTTTCATGGTGAAAATGCATGCTAAGAGTTAGTAGAATGATGTTATAGGGAAAAACCTAGATTCTTTGTGACGTGTGGAGGCAATTTTAAGGTTGCTCTGTATTTTTTCATTATTTGAATGTGTTCATGCCTTGATCAAGGTTGCACACGGTAGAGATATTTTGTTTGCGATTTTGTGGAAGCTGTGAAAGTAGCCCAACAAGAGTTCTACATGCTCTATTCATTAATAGAAAAAATGTTGTTTGCAACTATTGTTTGTGATTAAATTCTAGTCACAAGTGACACTTGTGACTAAAAATCAACTTAGCAACAAACAACAAGTTGCAAATGACACTAGTCACAAATGATGAATGAAGAATTTTTTTCGTAAAATACAAATATGGCAATTTTATACATGTATTTAAATATGAGTTCTTGCAACTACACTTGCAACTACAATGCACACCAATATCTTCACATGTGGTAGCCTAAAAGTGTGACACATGGCATCATTTGGATTTTTAGAAATATTTTCCAAACAAATATTTCTTTTTTTTCAACCATTCAATTAAAGCAATTAGATTATGCTACATGGTTGCCTAAGATTGTGCAATGTGGCAACTTAAGATCATAATAATTTAAGGTTAGTTTAAGGTTGAACCATTTATGATAGGCCACGCGACACCTAGACTAAGCCTAGGTTAGGCCACCTAGTCTAGCTAGTGCCTAAAGTACCTAGCCTTATTTTGGGTTAGGCCATTTACAATAGGCCATGTGGCACCTAGGCTAAACATAAGCCACATAACCATAGGTCTAGCTTAAGTAGGTAGGTACTTAGGTCTAGGTCTAAAAGTTTTACAACAAAATCCAATTTTATTTTAAGTTTAGTTTTTTGGGTGGAACCTATGTGATTAGCTCTTCCCATATGGTAATTGAAAAAATTGAATATGTTTACAACACCAAACCAACCTACTTATATAATTTGTAAATTTGAAAAGGAAGACAAACACTATGGGATGAAATTTTAGTTGGAACCTAGTTGCATAGTTGTAACATAATTGCAACTATTCCTTAGCACATGTTATTACATACCCTACTTACTAAATAACATAAGTTTTTACTAGGTACCTATTTAAATAATATTTATTTTAGGTACATATTTAAATAATTGAGCTAGATAATTATTTATTTTAAATACCTATTTAAATAGCCTCTAAATAATTATTTCTAATTAAATAGCATATTAAGTAGCTAGTGGGTACATGTAGGTATGTATGTAAGTACCTAGTAAATAGTTAGGTAGGTATGTAGGTGGTACATATGTAAGTACATAGTAGGTAGGTAGATGGTAGGTAGGTAGGTATTTAGTAGGTAGGTATATGCATATAAGTAAGTATGTTGTTACCCAAATTTAGTAACAGGTGACCTAACAAGTTATAGGTTTAGGTAGGTTGTTATATTTAACAAATGATTTAACTAACCTATTATATTAACTTAACCTATGGCATTAACCTAACTAATTACAAAAAGTGATAGGGAATATTACACTAAGTTAATAGATATGTTGACAGGTTAATAATCAATCGATAGTTTGCATAACTTATAATTGGTAGAATAGATAGTGGAAAAGGTGGTTGGATAAGGTGTAGTTTTTAAAAATTTGGGACTGTTAGTTTAGTATTGGCTAATGACTATTTAAATGGTCTATTATGATTGTTTAAATTTTGAATTAATTAATATAAAAACTAAGAGGATAAACCTGCTCAAAAAGACTTTTTGATGTTATTTTTGATTTTATGTTTTCCTTTCACTTGGAAACATGAAAGCATTTTGTTTCAGCAATATTTTTCTTGAAGCTATGTGTAATGTGAGTACATGTTAGTTTAAAAGTTGTAGATAGATTTAGAAATTTTTGTGTGAATGTACTTATTGTTATTTTTAGGAACTTATTGTTAGAAATTTCAGAAGTTGAAAACTTAATGGGAATAGAAAAACCCATTAACATATGTACTATTAAATAGTTTATATGTGTAACTATTAAGCAACATACAAATTTTATGCAATTATAATGTGATTATTTTGGTTGCATGTGTAACTAAACGTATATATGATGTTATAAAAAATACAAAGACATCATGAAAAATCAATTTATTGGAAAGATGAAATATGTCATATTCGCAACCTAGTTGAAAGGAAGACCAAAATCCATCCAAATTTGAAAAATAGTTGCATAAGCAGCCATTTGTAGTTGTAGGCAACATTAGCTACATAGGGAATGGTTGCAAATGACAAGATTTCTATTAATAATTGTGACCCATATGTGAAATTTTGAGGACCCAACTTCTGATATTTTCAATGTTATTAAAACCTTAACCAATTCTAACCTTCCCATGGAATGGTTTTCTGATCTCAATATATGGCAAAGAGGATTATTTGGCATTTCTTTTTGCTAGCCACAAGTATCCTATACATTACACCAGTGACAATGGTGTTGGTGGTCCTTAACCTATCACTAAACTTGCATTCATTGAATAGTTAATAAGGTGAAAGAAGAATGTGAAGGTGTAGCTTGGGGCTTGGTGTTAAAGCTAGAAAAGAAGTTCCCAGAGCATGAGGTGATGATTGCTTTGGGTGTTGTTTACCCATAGTTCTAGGCTATAAACACTATAGAAGCAGAGAGTAATTTTTTCTTTCATTTGATTATTTTAAAGGAAACATTCTATGTGCCTTGTAAGGTTGGTCAAAGTGGAAGACTATCACTACATTGCTATCATTTCACAATCTAGATTTGCAATGTTCCCATTTCAAGATGACCATGATCCATGACAACGTGTGATTTTGAAAGTAGTTTGAATCCAATGACCTAGCTTTGGCACAAAGTCACCACATTTCCCACACTCAACCATAAGCTTTCAAAATACATGAAGTTAGCAAAAATCGCCACTACCCAAGTTCTTCGTTCTATTGAAAATGAGCACACATTTAACATTCTTAACTTCATGAAAAATCAATTGTGAAACCAACTTGGCATGCAATTGGATCTTTGCATTCGATTTTATAGCCATTGGTTTTTTACGCTCCATAACTTTCCTTATGATCAAGCCATTGTCAAGTGGCAAGGCAAACCTCACTACTATGTCAATGCATAGTTGTAAACAAGTTCATGGAACCTTTGTGAAATTTTTGGAGGATTTAACAACTACAAAGAAAAGTTGAACAACATATAAGGATGTGGTAGATTTTTGAAATATAAACTACCTTTTTTGTAGCCTTATGTTATTACATTAATTTTTATTTGCATTTTTCCCTCGTTCACATTGCACTTTAAGGTTTAGTTTTAATTTGGGGGACCCACATCACAAACTTGCCCCCTCCTTGTATGAATGCATTTACAACACCTTAATAATATGTTCAACATTTAGTGTTTCAATACAATCATGGATATGATGTTGAAATGACATTGAAACATGTTTTGAAATGGCATTGAGATTATATTAAAACATTTGACATTTTCAAGGATGATATTGGGTTTTATTATTTCCAAAGAAGGGAAATTACCAGATCCAAAAACAATACAAGCAATAGTAAACATGCCACCACCTAAAAATCCATAGTAGATTCAAGTATTCAACGGGATGGCATAATTTTACAAATGATTTATCAAAGAAATTGTTATTATTGTGACACCTATCACCAAACAAACCAAAAAAACAAATTTTTCTTTGGATAGGGAATGCCAGAAGGCTTGGGAATTGATTAAACAAAAGTATATTGAAACACTGATATTAATATCACCAAATTGGCAAGTGGAATTTCATGTTCATACATATGCATCCTTATTAACTATGGGGGCTATGTTGTCTCAGAATGTAATTGGGAAGAGTGATCAACCAATAGTGTATGCTTTTAGCTTTCTGAACAGAACAAAATCAAATTATAGCACAATAGAGAGAAGGTTTAACAATGGTTTTTTCTTTGCACAAGTTCAAACATTATTTGTTGGGCAATAAGTTTGTTTTTTATGTAGATCATATGACATTGCTCTATTTGGTCAACAAACCACCAATTTCAAGGAGAGTAGCTAGGTACTTGTTATTGTTCCTAGAATATGATTTCATAATAGTGTATAAGCCAGGTAAAACCCATGTAACTGCAAATGCATTGTTAAAATTACCAAATATTACAAAGCCCATAGGTGTGCCTGATCAAACCACAAATGCAAGTTTATTTTACATAGAACTTGAATGGCTGAATGATGTAAAATAAGTTTTGAGAATATGATAAATCAAAGGCATGTTATTGGTACAATAAAAACAGGGATTGATTAGGAAAACAAAGCCTTTCACATTAAAGAATGGTGAATTGTACAAAATGGGCCAAGACAACAGATTGCAACAATGTTTAACAATTACAAAAGCACAAATGGTCACGAAAGAATTGCATGAAGGACCATTAGGAGGACATTATGCAATTGAAATAATGTAGAGGAAGATATTGGATGTTGGATATTGGTGGCCAACTATGTATAAAGATGTGCATGATTTCTACATATCTTGTGATGCATGTCAAAGAACAGGAGGATTGGTAATTCAAAGTCTTACAAAACTAGTAACAAGTCTTCCAAAGAAACCATTCATGAAATGGGAACAATTAAGTTAGCAAGTTGATATACAAGAAACAAATATATTCTTGTAGCCACAAATTATGCTACCAAATGGGTGGAAACAAGAACATTGAGAATTAACATTGTAGTAGTCACAACAATTTTTTTGTATGAGTGCATATTAACTAGGTTTGGATGTCTTTTGACTATAATCATAGATCAAGGATTTCATTTCATTAATGAAGCCATCAAGTATTTGATAGATCATTTTTTGTTAAAATATGTGAATTTTACAACTTAATACCCTCAAGGGAATGGTGAGGTTAAGTTTATTAACAAAGTACTTGGGACACTATTGACCAAGTTAGTGAGAATAAAACAAATTGGGACAAGCATTTGTTTATGATGTTATTTTCATACAAAACTGCATACATAGTAGCAAGATGGTATACACCATATCAATTGATGGATGGATTAAATACATTGATGCCCACATAGTACATAGTGCCAATTATTAGTGGAAATGAAAAAGATAGTACTCCATTGAGATTTCTAACTAACAAAATTACAATGTTGGAGAAGTTGAAAAAAGCTAAAATGCAAGCTACAAAAATTACAAGAAGTCAGCAATGGAATATAACATTATGGAGTCAACAAAAAAATCTAGAAAAACAATTCAATTTTGGTGATTATGTTCCGTGGTTTCCAAAAGGTAAGAAGTCACACTTAGGGAAGTTTACAAAGAAATGGTTTGGACCATACAAAATATAGTATGTGTTACCAAACAACATTGTGTTATTGGTGACCATTGAAAAGTTTGAAACTAACTCGGTAATAGTCAATGTGAATAAGCTCAAACCTTACAAGTACATGGAATCTAAAATTTAGAAACAAGAACAACACAAATGCCAATATATTGGGAATAGAGTGTAAGTGGACTTCATGCGAAAAATTTTGATACGGAAGAGGAAGTTGAAGATTATGAAATACAGAATCTACTGATGTAAAGTATTGAAAATGAAGAATAGATGAAAGATCTTGCGTTCAATGCAATATTGATTTTCGATCTACAAATGATTAACAAATCCATGAATAATAACTACAAAAGTGAGGGATTTGAGATCCAAAGATTTGACAACAATCTATCAGGGGTATCAACTAGATCAGTAGAGGTCTTCACCTAGTCATTAGGGGTATTTGCATAATCATAAGATTTGTTGGTATAGTCAATAGATGTATTGTCACAATCAATAAGTGTGTTGACATAATCAATAGATAAATGGGCATAATTAGGAAAAGGCATACAAGTGAACGAGGTGGAGTTAATACAATTAATGTAGGGACATTGGGATGTGGAGTAATTGAAAGATGGAATTTGAGGTGTTAATTTTTAATGATGAAATGAAGTGCTTACACATGGTTGTACAAGGGACACATAAATTCATAATGATGGGCCATATTAATTGTAAGGTTCATGTGCTAATTAAAAGATAACGAGTAAGTAAAAAAATGAATGTGGTGGATAGGATGTTAAAGAACGAAAAAAATGGGGTAATCGTTGAAAGTGGTTTTTGTTTATTGCTGGAGGTTGTGAATGTTTTCAAAGTTTTGGAATTGAGGTGGAAGTACAACTATCCATAGAAGTGTAGGTGGAAGTACAACAAGCCACATAAGTGCAAGTGATGGCAAAAGCACAATGAAAGGTGATGGAAATTGAGAAGAGTGAATTAGAAAATATAGTGAAGAGAAGATGTGTAATCCTAGACAAAATTACACTTCTGGAGAAAGGTATTAAAATTTTAGATCCTAAGCAATTCATGTGGACACAAACGAAACAAAATTATAATAAGCATGTTGAGTGGATGGAAAATTGGAAGGATATTGTTGAAAAAAAAGTCTGGGCTTCTAGAGCAGGGCTTGTTCCTTTGTTTTTGTTGGATTGAAAAGCACTAATGCCCAATGTCATCTTGGAATTTTTGAACACATTCTTGATCAAAGGCACATATCTTTACTTTGAGCAGAAGGATAAGGTGTATGTCATTAATAAACAACTGATTGTAATGGTATTTGGAGTTTGTGCAAAAGGGTATGTAAAAGAATTGAAAGGGCAGGTCAAGAAATCATTAGCAATCTAGGCATTGAAGAGTTGTAGACTTGCATTAGTGGAATACAAAGAATCTAGGTCTGCCATACTCTATTAGATATCCTGCCATTATATCTATAATTTATCAAAGGGAGAAGGTATAATATTTTTGCAACAAAAATGCTATAACATTGATGAAAGAAAAAAAAGGACAGAAGGTAGATTGGGCATAGATTATATTCAATAGTCTATATAGTGAGTTAGATTGGTGGTATAAATATGTCAAAGATAATAAGGGAGATTAGAAAGATACGTGTCAATCTACCTTGGTATTGGCAAAAATCTTTCGGTATTTGTTTATGCATTAAAAAGAGAATCTAAAAAAACCCTTGACCAAGGTTAAAAGAACTAAAGAGGAGATGTAGACGGCATTGGAAAATAGAAAAAAGGTTATAGAAGATTTTACAAAAAGTGATCTCAAGAAGAAAAACAAAGTTGAAAAAGGAGGAGCTTTAGGTTCAAGAGTGAAGAGGGAATAGGAAAGCATAGATGTAAGGGCAAAGAAAATGATGAGGGGAAGAGTGGAACCATCTATAGTGCCAATAGTGGTATGGGCAATGCCAACAATTATATAGGTAGCCAAATAAACTATAAAAGTACCATAGATGACATCTCCATAGGAGAGACAACTAAGGGAATAGAGGTAGGAGGTACCATAGACGATATTTCCATAGGAAAGATAATTGAGGAAGCAGAGGCAAAAAATTAAGGGGGAACACGAAACAAGGTTTCTAAATAGGTGAAGAACATCTACACTTTGATGGGGATGTATATGAAGATTGGATGGAGACCACTATAAGTCCACAACATTTTCAACAATTACAACAAGATTTATAGCAATAACAATAGTAGACACAAGAAGATTTACAAGCTACTGGATTGTAGATGGAGGGAGTGGAACCACAACCTTCTTTTGTAATGTTCAGACCATGAGAAATACATGTATCAGTTAGTAGACCAAAATCTATAAAGGGATTTCCATTTGAATTTGAAATGGGAAGCAAATTGGTGCAGGAGATGGGATTATCTACAGAAGGATCCAAAAATCCTACAACATAAACAAGTACACCAAAGTTTGTGGAGGAGGTAGTTGAAGAAATAATGCAAGTAGATAAAGTAATAAAATTATTTCAAACCATGGCAATTGTGAGTCTAAATATGGGGAATTTGAATTTGGAGGTGAACAATTTGAAGAACAGATTAGCTACAAGGGGAAGGAGAAGGCAGTATTATAGGAGGAATTGGATAAGGAAAGAAATTTTCAAAAAGGGTATAAGCATAATGTGGAAATCTGGAGGAAGAATAGGATAGAGGTTGAACAAAAGATTAAAGTGTTTATTAAGAAATTGTAGGATGAGAATGAAGAACTCAAAGGTAGTACAACACGGCTAAAGTTGCAAGATGAAGAATTGTGGGATTTAAAGCAAAAGGTTGAAATTTGAGAAACCATAAAGAAAAAGTGGATAGAGGCATTATTGTTTCATAAGCAACAATAGGAAGATTTGGGTAGTTAGGTGAAAGAATTGATTAAGGAAATGAAGGAGAAGGAGAATTTTTAGATAGATTAAAATTGGTGAATTTGAAAAATACATTTCTATTATAGTCTAAAGAGCTTAGAGGAAAGACAACAAAGGTTGAAATAGAGAAGTTGATGGAGGAAAAGAACGTGTATCAAAGTAATTTGCAGCACTTACAAGCATAGTTGGAAATTGCATAGGAACAAAAGAAGAGTCTAAACCCAACTAGTGTCAAGAAAAAGCTAGAGGATTCTGAATAGATGTTGTATTACTATACTCTGATGAGGATGAAAAACAAGATGAAGGATTTTGAGGTAGAATCTAAGGAATGGTGGGAGGTTGTAGAGGAATATTTTCAAAGGAGTTGGAGAAGAATTTGGCTCAGCATAGAGCTGATGAAAAAATTCCAAGATATAAGTTGGAAATTTATTAAAAATAATTTCCAGATTTTGTTTGTGGTAGTCCAACAAGTACAAAAGCATCGGACAAGGATGAGGAGGTTGAAGCAAAGCCGAACAAAATAACTCAAGAGGAAAAAATGGAGGCTAAAGAACCACACAACCTCAAAAGAGAAACAATTAAAAAAGAAGTATAGATAGAGAAACCATAAGACTTCAAAGGAGGGGGATAGTAAGAGAAAGAACCACAAATAACTCAAGAACAAAAGTAGGTGGAAATTGTTTCAAGAATAGAGGAAGAGGTATCCAAGATACAACCCCTGGAAATATAACCATAGACTGAGTTAGTGGAAAAGGAGGTTTGAATTGTAAAGCCATAGGTGAGTACAGAACCATTGGTTGTTAAACAAGTTGAAACTATAGGGACTATAGTGCAGGAGACAAATGTTTAGAACGTTATAAATTACACTCATTTTATTTTTTATCATTTTCCAAGGATTTCAAGGACAAAATCCAAAGTACAAAGGGGGTATGTTAAGGGGGTAGGATGATTATATAATTTGGATGAACAAGGCATTTAAAATAGGGATTCCTCATAGAACATTATAGTTTTGAATTTTGAATTCATGTTGGTTTTAAATCATGATGATGTGACTTGGGACTACCCAAAAAGGGAAGATATAGGGAAGAGGAGGAGGATTCTTAAACACACAGCTTTAGAGGAAATAAGAATAGCTATAAGTACTTTGTAGTAGGAAACCATAGATTTTATTTTTGGATAAACCACAAATTTTATTTTGTTGTAATTTGAATGGAGTTTTTTTCAGTAAAACCGAAAAGTATAAACTTCTACAACAATTTCCATGTCCATATTATTGTCTGAATTTTTTGTAGTATCGAAAATGTAATGTACTAAATTGTAATTTTGTATCTAGATTTTTTGGCATTGTACTCAGAAGTGCATATTTTAGTTATATGAAATAACCATGAATCTAGGGTTTTAATGAACTATAGAATTAGGTGTGTTTGAAATCAGGGTAGAAATTGTGAATGTCTGCATATTATACTGTAAATATGTTGTTATAATACTGTGAAATAATTTTGTAGGGATTAAATTTCACTTTTACCATTTGGCGACCAATTTAAGTCCTAATAAATCTACTCATCAAATGATTGGTGAACCTAAAAATTGTTAAGATAGAAGTAAAGTGCTCCAAGTCAAAGACATGGCTATGAATGTACATTCGGTCGCATTGTTAATTGGTGGTGCAAGCAATGGTGAGCAACAATGACACCACCCCAAAAAGGAAAGGTTATCTATACATCACCTCCTCCTCATCAAGGGGGTGCATGGAGGAGGGGCACAATGCGATTCATGTTTAAACCTGACCTTGAAAATTCAAAACCATTGTTAAAAACATGTTTTAAGGAAAATGGGAAAACACAAACTCTCCCCACATTTATGTCATCAGCTTTAAAATAATTTTATATTATTAAAAAAACTTGCCTAGTTAGGCCACATTGCTTAGGCTACCCACTTGAATAATTAGCTGGCCACCTAGCTAAAGTAGTGGCTTAAATTGCAAGTGTGGGACTTGAACTCCTCATCTCCACTTTGAGGAATCAAGTCCTTACCATTGCACCACCACCTTCATAAGGTGAAAATGTTTGTGAACATATTGTAATAAACATGTTCAAATTTTTTTCCACTACTTACAAAGGTAGATAGGAGGATAGATAGGGACATAGGAAGGTTGGAAGGTCAAATATACTAACTAGGATACCAAGGCAAGGCTACCTATGTTATGTACACTATACTAACTAGCCTAGGCTATATCTATACCAACATGGACTCCTTAATATATTAACTATTGCATAATCACTAACCTAGGTTATGTTATATTAAGCTATTATATTAGACTATGTGCTAGCTAGATGTAAACTTAGGTAGGGGCTATGTTAGGCTATGTAAGCTTAGGTAAGGTCTAAGTAAATGTTATGTTAGGCTATATATATGTTGGCTTAGGTAGGAAGTATTTATGTTTTTGGGCTACCTAGGGCTACTTAGGGGTTACATAAATATATGTAGGGGTGATGTTTAGGCATAATTAGTAAGGGCTATGTAGGGTTATTTAAGGGTTTTGTAGGCTATACATAAGCTTAGGTAGGGTCTAAGTAAGGGCTATGTTAAGCTGTGTAGGGCTAGATACTTGAAGTATGTAAGGGCTATGTAGGGTTGTGTCTAAGCATAGATAAAAGTTATGTAGGGCTATATAGGGGTTATGCACACTATGTAGGCCTAGGTAAAGCCTATGTATACGTAATAGTTACC
>Ga0209611_10010549_pt1 | contig 13571 bp, 17 predicted proteins | sample S1TSphgellanicum_3_FD_187693 | JGI IMG/M metagenome (GOLD analysis project Ga0209611, IMG submission 187693) | Host-associated microbial communities from peat moss isolated from Minnesota, USA - S1T2_Fc - Sphagnum magellanicum MG (SPAdes) (version 2) | ecosystem: Host-associated > Plants > Peat... | reverse complement strand
ACATGGTTCCCCATGTGATTCCACAATTATTCACAAGGAAACATCACATGGTTCCCCATGTGATTCCACAATTAATCACAAGGAAACAACATCACATGGTGCACATGACATAAGTCAATGTACCATGACCAAATTATGGAATCCTACACCCAACTTACCCCATTAAACAATTACCTAAGTAATTGTGTAATCAAGTTACACATCAAGTTACACTACCAACTTTAGAAGCCTATTCCTAATTCTTTCAACTTTGGGTGTAAGTGATTTTGAATTAGTTAAATAACCCTCAGGATCTGAAATGTTTAAAAAACCAGGCAGTTATTTATTTAAAATAAAATGTGCCCCAACATGGAACATGTAAGGTATTTTTTGCAAGGGTTGTTAGCCTAGGCCAAAAATGGTGACCGAATCTTTTGGGAAAAGAAATTTCATGCAACCAATGGGAAGGCCCAAGCGTGCACTCAAGGTGCATTGCTTTTTTTCCTTCTATGTTTTGGAGGGGGGGGAGGGGAAGAGAGATTTTTTTGTCATTTTCCTTAGCTTCCCAATGTGTTCGCAGTATGTTCCCTTCAAGTTCCCAATGGGTTCCCATGATGTTCCCCAATTTCGCAATGCTTTTCCCAACATGTCCTCCATAGCACCTCACTTTTATCCCAATATGCCTTGGAAAAATGGTGTCCTCCTTTCACTTATATAGGTGGGCAAAAGGGAAGAACTATATACTTCAAAATGGAGCCTTTTGTTTTCGGGAGTTTTCATAATTTTATTTATTTTTGAGTGATGGGCCAATCAAAATTGGCTCATTGCAAAAAAATAAAAATAGAAAATAAATTGGGACGCACCTCATCTAATTAATAGGAGAGGTGAATAGGTAGGGTGTTCTTTGCAAGGGGTATTGGTTGAAGCCAAAAATGGTGACAAATTCTATTGGAAAAAAAATTTGCGCAAGGCCCAAGCATGCACTCATGGTGCCTTGGTTCTTTTCCTTTTAAGTTTTGAGGGGTGGTGGGGGGAGGGGGGGAGGGTGGGAATTTTTTTTCATTTTTCCTTGGTTCCCAATGTGTTCCTAGTATGTTCCCTTTAAGTTCTCAATGGGTTCTCACATGTTCTCAATATGTTCCCCAAGTTCGCAATGTGTTCCCCAACATGTTCTCCATAGCACCTCACTTTTATCCCATATGCTTTGGCACGTGTAGTCCTCCTTTCACCTATATAGGTGGGCCAAAGGGGAGGAACTATATACTTCAAAATAAAACCTTCTGTTTTGGGGAGTCTCCATAGTTTCATTTGTTTTGAATGATGGGCCAATCAAGCTGGCACGTTGCCAAAAAAAAAAAGAACTTGGGAGGCACCTCATCTAATTAATAGGAGAAGTGACCATGCCCACAAATTTATTTCCCTACCATTAGCCTAGGCCGAAAATGGTGACTAACAGTTTTGGAAATAAAAATTGCATGCATCCAATGGGAAGGTGGTGCAACATCTACTTAGGGGCCCCAACTTTTTAATTTGGGTTTTGGGGGGAGGGGGGAGGGGGGGAGAGGTTTTTCTTTTCCTTTTTGGGGTTGCTGATGTGTTCCGACCATGTTCCCAAGTTGTTTATCAAGTTCTCAATGTGTTCCCCAAGGGTGTTCTCAATAGCACCGGATTTCAAACCCATATGTTTGCCCAAAATCTTCCTCTTTTCACCTATATAACTGGAGTGTTCTTATCAAGGGGTATTAACCCAGGCGAAAAATTGTGATGAACTCTTTTGTGAAGAGAAATTTCATCCAGCCAATGGAAAGGCCCAATCATGCTCTCAAAATGCCTTGTTTTTTTTCCTTTTAAGTTTGGGGGCTGGGGGTGGTTGAAGGTTTTCTTTTCAAGTTGTATTTGGTGTGGAGAGTGGACTGCCCATGTCCACTTGGATAGTGGACAATGGACTTTCCATGCAAGTTTTATTGGGAGGGGCGGGGGAAAGGGGAGGATTTGATTTCCTTTAAGCCAATGGGAAGACCCAAGGTACCTTGCTTTTATTCCTTTTAAGTTTGGGGGGCGGGAAGGATTTTTTTTTCATTTTTCCATGTTTCCCAATGTGTTCTCATGGTGTTTCCTCTAAATTCATAATGGGTTCCCAATATGTTCCCCAAGTTCACAATGTGTTCTTCAACATGTTCTTCATATAAGCACCTCACTTTTATCTTATACGCTTTGGTAAATGTTGTTCTCCTTTCACCTATGTAAGTGGGCCAAAGTGGAGGAACTACATACATCAAAACAAAACCTTTTATTTTGAGGAGCCTCCATAGTTTCAATTATTTGGGAGCAATCGGCCATTCAAATTGGCTTGTCGCCCCCAAAATTTTTTTAAGAGAATTTGGAAGGTACCTTATGTCTATATTAACACTTCTCCTATTCACCTGGCCATAGTGAACCAACACCCACCGGCGCACCATCCACTGGATGCCCATTGTGACTTAGTTGTGCATGAATCTCAACTTTATAATATTTGGTTTCACCTTGGTAACCAATTTTGTAATAAGTAGGTCTCATATATGGGTAGATAGGTAGGAAAATACAATGATAGTTGTAGGCACTGATGTAATAATGCACAACAAAACATTCTGGTATTGGAGTGAAGGAAGGCCTTGGTGGGGGAGGCAAAGAAAAAGCACTCATAATGATGTAAAAATTCATAAAGTGTTGTTACCTAAAGTTAGGAGGGCATGTCATAGATTTAACAACTGGAATAAGTAAATTCCTTGATTATTTAAACATAGTTGGCCATTCATGGTAATGATACTCACCCATTTCATTTGATTTTGTACAAGCTTGGCAACACTTGAAATTGGTCATTTAGTCGGCAGATGGGGATGGGACACATATATTCATGATTTCCATTTGGATAACCTATTTGGTGCAAAAGTGAAACCACATAATGAATAATATGTAGCATAAAAAAAAAAGCCATTGTGGACAACTCTAATGGAGAGGAATGAGAGTTGTTCCCAATAGATTCCTCAACACTAGTTATAACCAAATCAATTGACCAACAATTTATCCCACCAACATTTTAAATTATATGGTAAGATAATGACATTAGTTATTTTTGGTCACCTCACAGCACATGTATAAAATTTAAAAAAAACCTAAAATGATTTTGTATGGTGGCAAACTTGAAGTTATTTATAGGCAAGGTAACCCCCTTATGGCAAATTTCAACCTATTAGTTTATAGAGGGAAGATGGCAAACTTTATGGCTTCAACTACATCAAGAAACAATTCACACACTTAGAGCCTTACATGGGAGGCTCACCCACCTAATAATTTTTTTGATGATAAAATAATCAATGTTGGGATGACATGAGCCCATTGTTTGAAGAATAGTTTAAAATAAACAAAAATTATGATTGTTGACTTTTAGGGTTTACTTTTCATTACATGAAATATGCATCAATCTAATTTGTTGTCTCCCATGTCAAATGATAGTTGAAATTCAAAATACACAATCACCGCATTTTTCTTCAGATTAAAAATTGGCATCCGAAATGCCATCCCCAACAAATGCCTACATTAATTTCAAAAATACTTATCACACACAAATATAAAACCTACATTAATTTTGAAAAACCTTACATTGATGTAAGTTTTTAAAAAATTGAGGTAGGTTTTTAGCCATATACCATGTAACCATTCATGGCACCCAAGGACAATTGAATACAAAATTGATGTCATTTTGAAAAATCATATGTTTCATGTAAGTATTTTCAAATTTGATGATTTGTAGGCCCTATATTAGATCATAGCACACAAGAACAATTGAATATAAAATTCATGTCAAAATTTTAAAGACTTAGATTAATGTAAGTTTTTTCACAATTGATATAGGTTTCGAACTATAGCCTTATATTCATTCATGACACACATAGATAGTTGAATACACAATCTACATCAATTTCGAAATAACCTATGTCAATATAGGTTGTTTCAAAATTGACATAGGTTTCGAACTATAACCCTTATATATGTTTATGGCACATAGGAACAGTTGAATATAAAACTTACATCAATATAAGTTTTTCCACTATTGATGTAGATTTTAAATTAAGGCCTTACATCCATTTTGGCACACAAAGATAAACAAACACAAAAGCTAGGTCAATTGTGAAAAAACCTACATCCATTTCATTTTCCTATTTTCTCATAAAACTATGATTGTCTAAAAATTGTTGCCACCTCCTTGACACTTTCCAATTTATTTATGCATGCATTTATAGACATGCTATGATTTAGTTACATGGCAAAATAGTTGACTTCTAAATGCCTTACAATTCACAATAGATTGTTGCACACCAAAAAATGCAATCAACAAAAACACTATGGCAAATCCCTTCTATAAGTAACATGCTTGTTCTTCTTATTTGCAAATGATGAACTGACGCACTCCTAAATCCCTTGTTGAACCCACTTGAGGGTCCAACTATGTAGAGTTGTGGAAAGTTGGGACTTGGGGGCCGCTCCCGACTTCCAACACTAAAAGGGGGTAGAGGGGCGTGCTAGAAGTCCCGGGATTAGACTAAGAAGAGGGACTAGATTATCAAGCTTGAATTTGCATCCAAAAACCAACCACAAGGGGTTAGTTAACATTTAGGAACACCCTTGGGTGTTGGGACAAGCCACGGGCACTTTGACACACAAGACTCACCATGGCCCAGACTTGGGGGAAGCCACCACCTTCCCCCATATAGTATTCTCTACAGCTCTCCGCCGAGGCTACATCCAAATGGTTCTTTTTCCAGGGACTCCCAAGTTGGAGTCCCGAAACTGTCCCAAGTTGGAGTCCTGGGACTTTGGACGCTCATAACTCCTCGCCTCGAACTCGGATCGGGACGAGGTCTAAACCAAAGTTGTAGCTCTCCTCAAGAGCTTTCCAATGTCATGTTGCACTCCTTGAGGCAACGTTGGGAAGAGGTCGATTCCCGACTTTTAATAGTCGGGAGTCAAACTGCCAGTCCCGCTCCCGGCCCTTCTTTTGCCCATAACTTGGGCTGCAAATGTCCAAATGGCTCATGCGAGGCCATTTTGGACATCTACACCTCAAGGCCTTTCCAATGAGACCAAGAACAATCCAATGTGAGGAGATTTGACTCAAATCGAACTCTGAGTTTTCGGGAGTCCCGGAGGACTCCATTTTCCCACTTTTGGGAGTGTGAGTTGCATTCTCACACTTAGCCCCAAAGTGGGGTTGCGACACGAACACACATAACATCACACACACATTTGATACGATTCTAAGTAGAATGAACTATCTAGAAATGTGCTCCCACACACATTCCATTTCTAATAGGAGCTTCTCCTTCATTTGCCAAAACATTACCTTCACATGATATTACAGTGCACTCTAATGTCAAATTCCCAATGATTTAGTAAATTTTCAACCCCACTTTCCTCCATTTGAAAACTACATTTCTTTTAATTATCACCTTTCTTTTGCCAAAAGTAAGTGCATATGTAACTTGATGTAATTACACAATTACTTAGGTAATTATTTAAAGGGGTAAGTTGAGTGGTAGGATTCCATAATTTGGTCATGGTGCATTGACTTATGTGGAAGTCATGTGCACCATGTGATTATGTTTCCTTGTGATTAATTGTGAAATCACATGTGCACCATGTGATTATGTTCCCTTGTGATTAATTGTGGAATCACATGGGGAACCATGTGATATTGTTTCCTTGTGATTAATTGTGGAATCACATGGGGAACCATGTGATATTGTTTCCTTGTGATTAATTGTGGAATCACATGTGCATCATGTGATTTTGTTTCCTTGTGATTAATTGTGGAATCACATGGGGGACCATGTGATTTTGTTTCCTTTTGATTAATTGGGGAACCATGTGGTGGATAAACTTTAGGAAGTTTCTTGACTAGTATCCTTTTGGTTAGTATATAAGTAGGTGTTTGTAACCTTGAGAAACACTTTCACTTGTACAAAGTTGTGGTATGAATGCAAAGTTTGTGAAAATTGAAGTTTTGGTTTTGAATAATTTTGGTGTTGTTTGTGTTTAGTTCATGGTAGGAGAATGGTGAGGCTTGCATAGCCAATAGAAGGGTGAGAGAATAATTTTGTAACCAAGAACATAGATTTCATAGCTATGTAATAATCATACATAGTTTCGGTCCTAAACCCGTTTGTGTTGTACATTTTTTTGGTTCCGTAACCAGGACCCGAATCTATGTTCTTTGTGTTGTGGAACTTGATTCTATCGTTGAAAGTTTGGTAGGAAGAAGAAAGGAAAAAGAAATAAAATAACAAATTATTATTTTTTGTTTTAAAACGAGAGATGCAAGGTGACTTGTTTATCCTTGAATCATGGACAAATTTGACAACATGGGTGGAGGAAATTTAACTTGTGGCAATGGAAATCACGAGAGGCAAACCAAGTCGAGTTTGGTGCACGATTGGGTGCATAAAACAACATCATGAAGACCATAAACACGAGTCATTCTGTCTGACCCCAAGCTTGCTTTTGGATATTACTTGTAATCCTAGGATGAACTAGAGTTGGATTTGTGGGAATCTGAGAAGATTCGCAAAGAAAAATTGCATGCAAGAAAGGAAAGGAAGATGACACATGTTAAGCCATATGAGAAAATATAAATAAAAGTTTATAAAGGATAGTGAATGTTCATGAGTAAGTTGATGTTCGTTAGACCGTGTTGAAACCTTTTGATTTTTTATATAAAAAATGTTGTAAGTTGTTGAAAGAAATTTAAAAAATTGTATGTTTTATTTCTAGGATTAATGTTTCAGTGAAAACATTAATGTTAACATTAGGAAAGGCTTCAGATTCCCCTGGTACATAGTTTCTCGAAAATAGGCAACAAACCCCATCATTGACATTAGGAGTTGCTAGGCCAAGATCACCTGTTGAAAGACCTTTGGAAAAGCCTAAGACTATAGGTGAACCATGTGTGATAGTATCACAACTACGTAGATGACGGGAGGAATTTGGACCTCCACCTGACTTAGAACCTGCAAGGCAATGTTAAAGGACTATCACACAAGAACAACATTTACTCATCTGGCTTAGGAAGAAGGATGCGACTCCAGATTATGCCAAAACCAATAACTTGCATGTCATGTGCAATGGAGGCATCATTGATACTCGTGATGGTCATGATTTTGTAAATGTTGTCTTTTAATCCAGGCATTTAAATAAAATAATTGCAGGATTGGAAATGTCTAGTCCTTTTAGAGATTTACACCGAGAAGATAGGGAAAATTTTATTATGAGTGCAAATTGAGCCATTGGGAACTTCCTTATTCATGAGGAAAGGTTATAAAAACTAAGTGATAGTTGGTTAAAGGAATTAATTAGTTTGGTGTGTTTTTTGTTAGAGACAAAATAAGAATCAATATGGTTATTCTAGTTTTTGGGGGGAAGTAAGGGTGAAAACCCTGAAATGTTTTTAAAGGAATATAAACGGGCTTATATTGGTACGGGGCTTAGAACAACTACAGAATGGCTTAATTTTCTTCCTGAATTCTTAGAAGGTACAACATCACTTTGGTTTGAATGATAGACGAAGGAGTTAAAGGGATCATGGACTGACATAACTAAGGCTCTAGTGAAGGAGTTTTTTGTGAAAAATGTCTACCAAAACTTAATACTTTAACTGAGTCAACTAAAGCAAGGGGCTTTAGAGCTAGTAAAAAAGTATAAGGAGAAGACAATGACATTGCAAAATAAACTCCAAGGGTATCTTAGGGCACAAGGTCATGAAGGAACTAATCTAATTTTTGCGATAGTTAATGCATTGGTACAAGAACATTTCACCATTAGTTTGTTGTCAGAATTACGACAATAAGTGAGATACGAACAAGCGGCGACGTTCGATGAAGTAATAGAGGTGGCCGAAAAGAAGGAGGTGAGCATGGAGGAAGTTCCACGACTAACTGTGCAATCCATGGTGAAAATAGTTCAATTTTCGACTGAACCAGAGTTGCGGAAACATCCGAAAATGAGTTCCCGCATGGAGTCGGCTATGGAACAAATGATCAATCAAATGAACCAGTTAAGCCTCCATTTACTACAGCTAAGGACTAGTAAGAGTAGAAACGTGGAGGGGGACCTATCAACAATTCAATGTTACAAGTGTCGGGAGATGGGACATTATTCAAGAGAATGTTCAAACTTGCCAGCCTTGGCTACCAAAGAGAATGCAAGTTCTTCTACTCGAAGGTTTTCTGCAAAGGAGAAGGGCAAAGCTCAAGTGCATTTTATTGAGCTGATAAGTGAAGGGTGAGAAAAGGCTTTGATGGGTTTGGAGAAGAACCTCCAAATCCTTGAGGATGCGATGGATGTCATGGCCTAACCTAAACGACTAGTGGAAGACACTACTCATCCTAAAGCAAGCGTCAAGAGGTTCAAGGAGATGGCGAGAGCCCCAAAATAAAAGAAAAAAAAATTGAAGGCGAAGGTTTGGTTTCCAAAACTTTCCAATTTCTAGAGATTCTGGTCCTTATTCAGTGGTGAAGGATGTGGGATCGTAGAAAGTAGACATCACCATCAGACAATTGGTGGCAATGGTGTCGTTAGCTCGAAGGGAGTTGAGAAAAGGGTTGTCAACATCTAAAGTCCCAAAGGTACCCACACCTTTGAATGCCATAGCAGCTAAGTGCAAATGTGATCTGATCATTGATGTGTAATGTAACGGATCAGTGTTATGTGGAGTGTTGGTGGATGGAGGGGTAGGAATCAATGTGATGACAATTCCTACAATGAGGTACTTACGCTTAAAAATTGATAAGCCAGGCTTAGTAACCTTAAAGATGGCTAACAAACGAGTTATTAGGCCAGAAAGAGTCATTAGTAATGTTGTAATCATTCTAATGAAGGTTTCTACCATTATGGATTTCCATGTGGTATTAGAGGAAGATGGGGTTTATCCATTGATATTAGGTAGGCCTTGGTTAACAAAGTCACATGCAAGGAACTATTGGGGTGAAGGATACATGACCATTGGAGTTCATCTTAACCGACAGAAAGTTCCATTTGCCAGTTTTGTGAAAAGCTCTGGAGGGACGAGTGAATATGAAGATGAATTAAAAATAGACTAGAGCTCTAACTTTGAAGGGATTTACATGGATGATTCTAGTGAAAAGGAAGTAAGGTTATATGCTTTGGAAACAATCCCCAAGGTTGGAGCTTTGTCGGATCAAAAGGTTCAAAGGGATGATAACCAATTAACTCCATGCGTGTTAACAGAAGGAGAAGTCATGGAGCGGCTGAGCAAGATTTAATTGGGACCAGACCTTCAACTGAAGGAAAGAAAACAATACGAGGATTTACTATGTAAGTATATCCATCTTTTTGTTTTCAGCTACAAGGACCTGAGGGAGGTCACCATGGAACAACACAAAAGTGAATTGTTACCAAATGCCAAACCGATTAGGGCCAAGCAAGGGAGGTGGAACCCAAGATACACGACAATAGTGAAGGAGGAGTTTGACAAGTTGTTGGAGGCAAGGTTCATTAGGCATGTGGAAACAACTAAGTGAGTTTCTCCTATGGTATTAGCATTAAAGAAGAATGGCAAATGTCAATTACAAAGCTTTAAACAAAGTAACTAAGAAAGACCAATACCCTTTGCCATTTTGTGAAGAAATTTTGGAAAAAGTAACAGGGCACGAAATGTACACATTTGGAGATGGGTATAGGGGCTACCACATGTGAAAATTGCTCCAGAAGATCAATTGAAGACCACATTCACCACACCTTGGGGGACATTTTATTACATAGTAATGCCCTTTGGTTTGTGCAATGCTCCAGAGACATTTCAATGTTTAATGAACAAGGTCTTTGATCCATTCTTGGGTCTTTTTCTATGGGTTTTCATTGACAACTTTGGAGTTTATAATGATAGAACTTCTCACCTTGTCAAACTTGAATTAGTTTTTCAACGCTTGGATAGTTCGAGAATGACTTTGAGCCTTAAGAAAACCACAATGGATTTTCAGAAGGGAAGATGGTTGGACACATTGTGTCAAAGGATAGGGTAGCCACAAATCCCGAGAAGCTTGATAGGATTTCAAAGCTTCCCTTTCCCACCACGAAAAAAGCCCTTCGAAGTTTTTTAGGGATGGTGGGATATTATCGCATGTTCATACACATGTTTGCAGCAAAAACACGTCCTTTAACATAATTCTTGCGAGAAGATGCACCTACACCAATGGAGGACGAGGTGTCAAGACGGGCATTCGAACAACTGAAGTCAACTCTTCAAATTGCGCTAATCCTTCAGACTCCAAATTGGAACAAACCATTTTTAGTATATTGTGATGCATCTGGAGAAGCGATGGGGAACACACTATCACAATTGGACGAAAATGGGCACGACCATCTCATTCATTTTGCTAGCAGATAATTAACTTCAGCAAAAAATAATTATACTGTGACCGAACAAGAAGGTCTTGCATTTATTTTTTCTCTTAACAAGTTTTGCCATTACTTGTTGGGGTACAAGGCCAAAATTGTGACAGATCACAAGGCTTTAACCTACTTGGTCAACAAGCCCAATCCAAGTGGTCGACTTGTTTGATGGCTACTCTTGATGGAGGAATTTGACATTGACATTGTCCATCATCCAAAAAGGCAGCATGGCAATGTTGATGGCCTTACAAGAACATACGAAGGAATGGGTGATGTTTCAAAGGATGACGACTTTTCGGATGCGGCAATATGTCCATTAATGTAGAAGAAACACCTAAAGAATATCGGGAAATCATTCAATACTTAGATGGGATGAGGTTTCCAAATGGAGCCACAAAGGCAGTACGAACAAGAATTGCGCACAAGAGTCGAAATTACCCAATGATAGGCAATCAACTTTACTTCCAAGGAAGGGATGGTGTTTTATGACAAACCATTAAAAAACGTGACACCTCACGTCTTTTGTATGAATTTCATGATGGGTTTTGTGAAGGCCACTTTGCGGGACGAATCATTATAAAAAAGATTTTGTAAGCAAGTTAGTATTGGCTCACCCTCTTCAAGGATGCCCATGATTATTGCAGGAGCTATGATGTATGTCAAACCTATGCACAAAGGTCTATTATAAGTGACCCTTTACATCCCATACCCCTTTTAGGACCTTTTGAAAAATGGGGAATTGATTTAATGGGCCCATTGCCAATGACTAGGAGAGGGCATCTATTCATTGTAGTTGCCACAGACCACCTCACAAAGTTTGCAAAAGTACATGCTTTGAAGTCCTTAGTGAAACAAGAAGTAACATGATTTCTATATGAATGAGTTTTTACTCAATTTGGAACACCACTTGAAATTATTTTTGATAATGGTCCCTAGTTTTTGAATGAAGTTGTAGAAAACATGTTAGCATGCCTTGTAATGAAACATAGGTTTACCACTATGTATAAGCCTAACATTAATGGCCTAGTAAAAAGGACCAATAGGACATTGTGTTCCATGTTGCCAAAAGAGGTCGAAGTTCATGTGAACATTTGTGATTGGGATCTCAAGATCCACCATGTTGTGTGGGTTTATAACACCACATATAAAATTGCCACAAAGTACTCACCTTTTCATTTAACCTATGGGATGGAAGCGCTTTTATCCATTGATCTAGAAGTAATGATTTTACGCACTATCACAACGATGAAACTTCATTTGGATGAGTCCCAACACCATCGATTGTTGCAACTTAACAAGTTGGACGAATTGCAGTTGAAAGCCCACCAATCCATTAAAGTCGCACAAGCTCAATAAAAGAAGGTTTTCGATAAGAAGGTGAAGAAAAAAGAGTTCAAAGAAGGTGACCTTGTCATGATGTTTGACGTTCAACACCATCGCAGGCTTATAAAAAATTGTTACCCAAGTGGTTTGGACCTTTTGTTATCAAGAAAGTGTTTCTTGATAATGAATTTTATGAGCTTGAAAATGTTGATGGCTCACCATATCTAGACCGCATTAATCATGACAAATTGAAGAAGGTTTTGGATATGTGATTCCGAGGACGGAATTCATAATGAGTTTGGGAATGATGTAACTTGATGTGTAACTTGATGTAATTACACAATTACTTAGATAATTATTTAAAGGGGTAAGTTGAGTGATAGGATTCCATAATTTGATCATGGTGCATTGATTTATGTGAAAGTCATGTGCACCATGTGATTATGTTTCCTTGTGATTAATTGTGAAATCGCATGGAGAATTATATGATTTTGTTTCCCTTTGATTAATTGGGGAACCATGTGGTGGATAAACTTTAGGAAGTTTCTTGACTAGTTTTCTTTTGGTTAATATATAAGTAGGTGTTTGTAACCTTGAGAAACACTTTCATTTGTATAAAATTGTGATATGAATACAAAGTTTATGAGAATTGAAGTTTTGATTTTGAAAAACTTTTAATTTTGAATGATTTTGATGTTGTTTGTGTTTAATTCATGATAGGAAAATGATGAGACTTGCATAGCCAATAATAAAGTGAAAAAATAATTTTGCAACTAAAAACATAAATTTCATAGTTATATAGTAATCATACATAGTTTCAATTCTAAACTTGTTTGTGTTGTACACATCCATCAAATGAAGCCCAACCTCAACCCTAACTTCCATTTTCACACCACCACAAAGCAAGCCATGTCACCCTTTTGTTTTTAAAAAATGATATTTCCAATCCATGTTGTTAAATTTGAATAATACATCAACACGGGCATCTTAGAATTTTCTTACAACAAGTTGTGCCACTATGGAAGACATCCTTTCCAAGACTTCATACAAATAAACGCCCCTCAGCTCCACCTCAGGCGTTCTTTTTATGATCTTGTTTTGTCCCCATTGCAAAGATCACATTTAGGGGTTGTGGGTAGGGAAAAAATCACGGGAATCGGTTCAGAATCGAGCAAACGGGAGCGGATCTGGTGAAACTGTTGCCTGCTGCTGCTGCTGCAAGTTGTGAAGCCCGAAAACGAGAAAGCCAGGTGCAGAGTGGCGCGGAGGTGAGGAGAATAGGAGACAGAGCGAGAAATGTCGTATGCTTATCTCTTCAAGTATATCATTATAGGAGACACAGGTGTGTGTTAATTCTTCTATTCCCTTTCTCTTTTTTTGCGAGATTCAAAGCAATTTTTTGAATGGTTTGTGATTCCGTGATTGCTTATGTATCGCATTTTTAGGGTTCTAGATCCGTGTGGGAGACGTGGATCTTTTTAGTATCTTGTGCATGGTGGTGTGTAGATCTTTCCGGGTCTGATCTTATTGTTGCTTGAGATTCTGGAATGTGAGTCGGCCGTTGATGGCTTCGAAGTCTCATGGTCGCATCTGGAAAATGGACCTAGGGTTGTTTATTTTAGGGTTCTTTTATCTTGGATATTCGCTGCTGATTGTATGTGGATCATACTTTTGGGTATGTGAATTTGGTGGATCGTAGCCCCAGCATGAGATTTTACATGTACTTCATCAACTTTTGATCTGGTTTTTGGTATGTTGTTCATATATTGCATAGCATTGTGAGGTTTCTTCAGATTTTCAGATGTGGAGATGCATTCAGGTAGAAA
>Ga0209611_10010548_pt1 | contig 13575 bp, 11 predicted proteins | sample S1TSphgellanicum_3_FD_187693 | JGI IMG/M metagenome (GOLD analysis project Ga0209611, IMG submission 187693) | Host-associated microbial communities from peat moss isolated from Minnesota, USA - S1T2_Fc - Sphagnum magellanicum MG (SPAdes) (version 2) | ecosystem: Host-associated > Plants > Peat... | reverse complement strand
TTGAAGCCCAGTGATGGTCACACACTGCCCAATCACCACAGACAACACTGGATGCCAAGAAGCCACTGAACCAGAAAAGTAGACATGCACACATTCTTTGCCAACAGCAGGCAGTAGAGCATTATGCACACAGCTAGGGATGTGAGGACACATGCGTAGCTCCACAATAAAACCCAACATAGTCTGCCCTGCTGATTCCTGTTTGAAGATGGACTTTTGGGTACCATTCCAAGCAAGACTTTCAGCAGATTTGGCAACTGATGCACTTAGAGGAGACGCCTTTGAAGGAAGCACAAATGGAGGGCTGATGCAATGAAGCAAGCCCCATATCTCCACCTGTGAATTATGTACTCATTCCTTCAGTTGAGGGCTCTCACAGACAATCTTCCCAATGTCTGCAGCTGGAAGACTGAGAGAAAGTGAGGGAAAGGTTGGCAGCTGCACACAATGTCAAAGGAGACATTATGTCACACAAAGTTTACAGAGAGATGAAAATAGATATTACTTTGTGTTTCTGAAATACAAGACATGTGCACATACCCATACATGTCCAAAACTTCTGAAGTGGTTTGAACAATATTGCAAATAGCAGCAAAGGACAGTGAATTCCACAAAGTTTTATGAACCTGCAAAGAAAGTGCAGAAGACCCTGCCAGCAACTTCAGATTGTGAATCTCCGAGCATCCTCCAGCACTCAAACTGCTCTTATAGTCCTCACCACTGCAGGAAGGTCCATGCACTATCTTGCCCTTTCCCACATACTTTTGAGACACATTTGTGTTGCCACTGCTTGAGAGCAATTGCTTGGATCCTTCTGCAGCTGCCGCTTCCACAACAATGCTGCACTTGACAACTGCATGTCTGCATCTGCAGAACAAGCTGTCCTCGGTACAAACGTCCAACAAGTTATCTGTGTGGCATTGCACAATTCATCAGCACCAGAATTGCTTCAAGCCAATTGAAATCCAATGTCCTCTCGCATCCAGAATTCTGAATCTTGCATGTTGAGAATGCGCTCTGGATACGATACATAGCCCTCCACTGCGCATATTCTCAAAGGAATCCTAAAAAGCTGGTGAGAAAAGGCAGAGGATACTGACCTGCACAAGCTGGCCGAGGAACTGCGGGTGAAAGCTGGCAACAGAACAACAAATGCTGATCTCACCATCAGTTAGGGCCAAACAATCGATTGTGTGGTAATCACGTTGTAGATCCGCAACACTACTTCTACTCGTACTCGTATTCGACAGCTGCAATCGACCTACGATCGACCACGGCTCCCTCGAAATCTGAAGCAACTCCAAACCTAGTCTCTGCTTCTTCTTCTTCCTCACAGAATTACAGAACTCAACAACAGGAAAAGCAGCAGCAGCTCCTTCTCTTGTACGCTTCGGGTGGCTCCCTGAATCAACAACACACGTCTGTTCTGCGGCATCACTGGAAGAGGATGCGAGTGGCAACGAATAAGTATTGTGGAGAAAGAAGGATGAGGAGGAGAAAGGGAGAGTAATGGAGAGGAGGTCACGCAAGGAGAGGCGATTCTCATGCATTGAATTCTCTGCGAAATCAGAGTCGATAATGGCCGAAGCGATTGAACTAAGTGGTACAAGTCCAGAAGCTCGTCCACGAGAGAAACTCGGATCCCTAGTGCAATCGCTCCTGCATGATGCAAAATGCAAAGTGTCGCCCTCTCGCTCTCTCTCTCTCTCTCTAGTGGTGGAAATGTGGGCAAGAGAAAACCCAGTAGCGGTTTCTGCATTCCGCGCTCCCCCACCCTTTTAGTATCCAATCTTCGAAAACCTCAATGACTTTAGGGTTTATAATAGTTGGCGGCAACTGAATTTTTTTTGTTTTTAGTGGCGAGATTTCGCAATCTTTTGGCCTCAGATTTTCAAAAAAACAAATATTCATTCGTAATTTTTATTTGTCTCTAAAGAAGCAAAAATCAACAATTTTTTTGGGAAATGAATTTTCAGAGGAAATAAGTTTTTGTTATATTCCACGTTTTTACCAAGGTTTTGTTTTTTTTTTCTTTGGATTTTGTGATATAGTCACAATTGGCAACCATCCACAAGAAGGATTCATTTCAGTGACAAGCAATCAGAACTGGGATATGGGGATTTTTTGGAATTCTTTGTATGGTTGCCCATGGACCATTTCAAAAACAATTTCAGAAATAAGTATCTCATTGTCAAGCTTAATTATTTCATTTTTTAATAATGACCTTTTTTATTAATTTTTTAACAACTATCTCCCACCTTTCTTAATAATTATCTCCATTTTATGTCTATCTCACTCACTCTTTCTCCTTATCCACTCATGTAGATATGAAAAAACAAATTAACATGCGTCTTTTCGTGTCCATGAAATGTATATTAATTTAAATTAATATTAACATTGAAATAAATAATAATGAATTGTTGAAAATCATAAGAAAAAAAACAAAAAGTTGATTATCATTGGTAATGTGTAGCACTGCAACGCTCAAATCGTATAATACATCATTGAAAAGTCTTTTCCAAAAATTTTAACTTTGTTTTTGAATCATAAAAACCTACTAATCATCAATAAAACAAAGCACCCAACAAAGGGAGAAAAAATGACAACAGATGGAAGGACTCATGTCCTAGCAAATGAAAAGTCCTCCAATGAAGGCAGATCATGATGGAATAGGAACAAATCAAATATCTAAATTTCTCAAATACGACAAATATATCAAATAATGATAGAAGAAAAGAACCTTAAAAAAAACATCTAGCCATAAAAACCTTCACCTATAGCAAATAACACATTTTAAAATAAAAATCACCCACACTCATTACAATGTCACTAATAATCTAACTTTGTTTATAAAATGAACACAAAATCAAAATAAAAAGACTTCCAATGCCTTTCTTTATTCACACCATGTTAACACATCAATGAAATTTTTTGTCAACCTATTCATGCAAACATCCAAAGACCTTTATGGTTAGAAGGAGAAACATGTCCACTAGATATCGATCATAATAAAGATTATCTTTAACCTAAGTCACAATAATCACAATAACCTCATGAAATAGAATTGCTTGCAAACCAAATATGTGAAATGAGATTAATGATAATGACATCAAACAACATCCACCATCCATTAAAATCACACATCAACCCATTGATGTGAAGACAAAGGCAAATGACGAAAAAATATGGATGTACCCACATAAAAGGTGAAATTTTGCATCTTTTACAATAGACACAAAAACATCTCACACATAACATCATGGGAAGTCATTCTTTTCTTCACATAGCATCATGAAAAGTCATTTTCTTTCACAATGGGCACAATAAAAAAGGTGGATCCCCATAAGATCCAAAGATTGGTCACAAATGCAATGCTTAAAAATAACATTAGTAATAAAAAGTAGAAAATACGCAAGTAAAAACATAAGGTGTAATATATTGGTTGTTGAGTAAAATTTATAACTCAATTAGTTTAAATATAAGGTACATTTTATTCAAATAATCAATTTAATTATAATATAATATATGTAATAATTTGAAATAATGGATTATAATTAATATAACGTGGTTTTAATCTGTATATATTAGAAAATTAAATGATAATAAAGTGATAAAAAATAGGTTGGACAATTATCTAATACCCCTAAAAATGGTTGTTTGACACACATAAATCCCAAACTTTATATTAAGTGTCCCCCCAAGATGCAATAACATAAACCAAAGGTTAAAAATATGGAAAAACCAAACTAAATATGTAACATACTTTATATTAAGTGTGTCCCAAGATGTAATGTCATAAACCAAAAGTTTAAAAATGAAAAAAATCAAATTGAATATGTAACCTAGTGAAAAAAATTGAAAGCCAACCCAAAAAAAAGGATCATCAAACAAAAAGACAACCATGCACTTACACCAAGCTTTGCACAAGATTTTTGAATATTCTTCAATTAATTGATATTCATATATTAAAATAATGAGCTTAAAAATTTGTTAAATTCATAATTTGTTCAAATTGAAAACTTTTGAAACTTTGAAAAAAATTATCATTTCAATGTACTTTAATCATTAATCAAATAATATATTATAAAGAAAAAAGATTGATGGTTTCTTTCAAGTTTGAATTTTGATGCATTTTTCAAATATGAATATTTCATGCTTCATCCATGTACTAATTTATTCTAATTTTTCTTATTTATTCTTTATTATATATTTACAAATCAATCACATCTTGAAATTATAATATCTTTTGTGAAGGTTAGAGCATTTTAGGTTTACTTTAGGATGCAAAATTTAAAAATCAATATTCTTTTAACCCTAATACCATTTAACAAATATAATCATAATTATAATAAGTTAATTGCAAAGTATCAATTTTAATGAAAATTTGTCCATGAAATTTTACCCACATAAAACTACAACCATTAAAAACAATCTTCCCCATTAAAGCTTTCCAAATTTTTTTTGAAGTCATGGAAATCAATCATATGAATTTAAGATTTTTTTCATTATTACATTATGTTACAATAATGTTGATGATTATGAATTTTTGAGATTATACAATGTTCTTCCATTAAAAATTTATTTGGGCTAAATATATTTTTAATCATTTGACCACAATAAATTGGATTTTCAAAATTATAAAAAGATGTTTTAATGCAAGGCTTTTTTTTAAACCTTTATAATTTATTTGTGTACACAACAATATAAAAGTGCAATTATGAATCAATTAAAAATTCATGATTTTTATTTTTTTAATTAGTTTTCAAACCTAAATCATTTCTATGTGATTTGTACAATAATTCAAAATGAATGAAATATTATTGCCATAATATATATGTTTAATTTTCCTTAAAATCCTATGTAACACGAAATTAAATCGCCACGCCAGTGTGAACACTTCCTGATCTTGGAAATTAAGTTTGCTTTATTAGCCATTTCTTTTTTGTGGCGGCTATCTCTCCATTACTACTACATGGAAGTGCATGGGAAATCTCTCTTTGGGTGTGTGTGAGATGTTGTACAGGAAGGAATGAATGGAAGTTGCTACTAAATGAGCATGGAGGCTGATCACGTGTGGTAGAGGCGGCGCCGAATTATGGTGAGGAATGGAGCTGCAATTATGAGCTGAGGTAGTTTGGAAGTGCTAAAGAGATGAGCTATGGAGGGGGTCCTCAATTTTTTTGCAGAATAGCCAGTAGAGGAGAGGAACACTAACTGTGGTTGAAGAGCTTAGAAGATGTATAGGCAGTAAAGGAGATCTGCTAGTTGCTAGCATTCTTGGCTGGTTACTGATTTTTTTTCCACTGCGCCAGTAGCTCGGCCAAGGAAATGCATTTTGTTTTCATGTGGCATTGTCTAAAAGAAGAATAGAGTGAGATCCAAAGCAGAGATTTGTTGAATGTGTTAGCATGGAAGCCCATGAGCACAAGCTCTGTGTGTGAGCAGAAGTTTGCAGGGTGTTTGTAAGCGAATGCTCATGGCTAGGAAGGAAAGATCAGAAGTGTAGTCAAAACCCCAGGAACTGCAGATCGTGTATAGATCCAATAAGCAGCAGGGTGTTTGTTTAAGTTAAGCACTCTCCTTTTTGGTTACACCTACACATTATAATCTACATTTAGTCAACAACTTAAGCTCTAAACATGCATTTAGTTTCCAAAGAGATGTAAGTAATTTTTGTTAATTTCAAACACCTTGATAAATGAAAGGTTGGAATGCATTGAATTAACCAATATACATGGGTGATTTTTGCAAGTTCGAACACCCTAACAAATGAAAGTTTTGGAGTGCACTCAATTGACTAATAGATATAAGTAATTTTTACAAGCTTGAACACTCGCACAAATTAAACTTTTGTAATGCACTTAATTGGCCAATAGATGTAAGTAATTTTTGCAACCTCGAACACCATAACAAATCAAGGTTTTGGAGTGCACTCAATTGGCCAATAGATGTAGGTAATTTTTGTAAGCCCGAACAATCATTCAAATTAAGGTTTTGAAACGCATTCAATTGACCAATAGATGTAGGCAATTCTTGTAACCTCAAACAATCGTTCAAATGAAGGTTTTGTAATGCACCTAATTGACCAATAAATGTAGGTAATTCTTGCAAGCCCAAACACGAGCACAAATTAAGGTTTTGAAGTGCACTCAATTGGCCAATAGACATTGGTAATTCTTGCAAGTTTGAACAATTCTTCAAATGAAAGTTTTGAAGTGCACTCAATTGGCCAATAGATGTGGGTAATTCTTGCAAGCCCGAACAACTTGACAAATGAAGGTTTTGGAGTGCATTCAATTGGCCAATAGATGTAGGTAATTCTTGCAAGCCTAAACAATTGCACAAATGAAAATTTTGGAGTGCATTCAATTGGCCAATAGATGTAGGTAATTTTTACAAGCCCGAACAACTCCACAAATGAAGGTTTTGGAGTGCACTCAATTGACCAATAGATGTAGGTAATTCTTGTAAGCCCGAACAACTCCACAAATGAAGGTTTTGGAATGCACTCAATTGACCAATAAATGTAGGTAATTCTTGTAAGCCTAAACAATAACCACAAATGAAGGTTTTGGAGTGCATTCAATTGACCAATAAATGTAGGTAATTCTTGCAAGCCCAAACAATAACTCAAATGAAGGTTTTGTAGTGCACTCAATTGGCCAATAGATGTAGGTAATTCTTGTAACCTCAAACAATGCGTCAAATCAAATTTTCAAAGTGCACTCAATTGGTTAATAGATGTAGGTAATTTTTGTAACTTTGAACAATAATTCAAATGAAGGTTTAGGGTTTAGGGTTTAGGGTTTATTAACATCTAAATGTAGGTAATTCTTGTAAGCCCGAACGATTGTTCAAATTAAGGTTTTGAAGCACATTCAATTAACCAATAGATGTAGGTAATTCTTGTAATTTCAAATAATTATTCAAATGAAAGTTTTGGAGTGCATTCAATTGGCCAATAAATGTAGGGAATTTTTGTAAACTTGAACACTTTGATAAATTAAACTCTTGAAGTGTAATCAATTGGTCAATAGATGTAGGTAATTCTTGTAAGTCCAAACAACTCCACAAATCAAAGTTTTGTAATGCATTCAATTGGTCAATAGATGTAAGTAATTTTTGCAAACCCGAACAATTCCACAAATAAAGGTTTTGGAGTGCATTCAATTGGCCAATAAATGTAAGTAATTCTTACAAGTTTAAACAATTACACAAATGAAAGTTTTGAAGTGCACTCAATTGACCAATAGATGTAGGTAATTCTTGCAAGCCCGAACAACTTGACAAATGAAAGTTTTGGAATGCACTCAATTAGACAATAGATGAAGGTAATTTTTGCAACCTCGAACATTATGCCAAATGAAGGTTTTGGAGTGCACTCAATTGGGCAATAAATGTAGGTAGTTTTTGCAACCTCGAACATTATACCAAATTAAGGTTTTGAAATGCATTCAATTGGCTAATAGACGTAGGTAATTCTTGCAAGTTCGAACAATTCTTCAAATGAAGGTTTTGAAGTGCACTCAATTGGCCAATAGATGTGGGTAATTCTTGCAAGCCCGAACAACTCGACAAATGAAAGTTTTGGAATGCATTCAATTGGCTAATGGATGTTGGTAATTCTTACAACCTCGAACAATTATGCAAATCAAGGTTTTGGAGTGCATTCAATTGACAAATAGATGTAGGTAATTCTTATAAGCTTGAACACAAACGCAAATGAAGGTTTTGGAGTGCATTCAATTGGCCAATAGATGTAGGTAATTCTTGTAAACTCAAACATGCCCACAAATAAAAGTTTTGTAGTGTGCTCAATTAACCAATAGATGTGGGTAATTCTTGTAAGTTCAAACAATTATTCAAATCAAGGTTTTGGACTACACTCAATTGGCCAATAGACATAGGTAATTCTTACAAACTCAAACAATAGCTCAAATCAAGGCTTTGGAGTGCACTCAATTGGCCAATAGATGTAGGTAATTTTTGTAAACTTAAACACCCCGATAGATTAAACTCTTGAAATGTAATCAATTAGCCAATAGATCTAGTTAATTCTTGGAAGCCTTAACAACTTGACAAATGGAGCTTTTGGAATGCATTCAATTGGCCAATAGACATAGGTAATTCTTGCGAGCCCCAATAACTTGACAAATCAAGGTTTTGGAATGCATTCAATCAGCCAATAGATGTAGGTAATTCTTGTAAGTTCGAACAATTGTTTAAATGAAGGTTTTGGAGTGCACTCAATTGGCCAATACATGTAAGTAATTTTTGTAAATTTGAACACCCCAATAGATTAAGCTCTTGAAGTGTAATCAATTGGCCAATAGATGTAGGTAATTCTTGCAAACTCGAACACCTTGATAAATTCTAAGAGTGCATTCAATTTGCCAATAAATGTAGATAATTCTTTCATATCAATAGATATTTCCATATTAAGGCCATGGCTTATATTTTAAAAATTGTAAATAATTATAGTTTGTTAAATGGAATATTTGTAAATGACAATAATTAAACAAATTATTTGGAAACTTTTGGATCATGCATTCTTGGAAACAACCATCAAAGGTTATTCAAATTTTGACTTTGGATGAAATTTTCCACAGTATTTGGTGAAGCTTTTGTTAAGTCAAATAACCTAAAGTTGTCAAATTCCTTTGACCCATTTTAGAAAAATGAAGGCAAAATTTCACATTTTAAAAAAGAAATGCCTTCTAAATCTTTCACCACCTATCACATCAAACAAATTACAAACAATTGTCAACATCAATAAAAATAAATTTTCATTCAAATGCCATGTTTTTAATGAAAAATATTACATTTCCTTAACTAAAACTAAAACTTATGGTTTCACTTGGAATTTTGACAAAATATATATACCATAGGATCGAATTAAAAAATGTTGTTCAAACCTGATTCTTTTGCAAAGATATATTGGGTTTCCATATAAATCGACTCATTGTAGCTTTCGTTGTGATATTTCGACCCATGTTTCATAATTATTCATGCATGTACAAGCTCCCATCTTTTGCCCATTTGATTAAAGATCTATTTTCAAGTTTTGTAATATAAACATAAGGCTCAATGAATCATCTCCATTCCAATACATTTGACAAAATGTAATTTTTTTGGAATCAATGAAAAAACAAACAATATCCAAAAACATGTTTTAATGTGTCTTAATCAAATGGTCATAAGAAATTTACAAAGTTTTCCAAAACATTTCATTGGTAGAGCCCCTTGTTATATTTCGCCCACCTTTCAATTTGTGTAATGCACCTTTTCATATTTCCAATTCACAAATATCACACAAATAACAACCCAATACTTCAAGGCTTAAAGGGAAGCCCCCACAAGTATTTATAATATCCATAGAAATGTTTTTGAAATCATTTGTCACACGATTTACATGTTTGAATGGATGGAACATGAAAAGTTCCCTTGCTTGTTCTTCTTCCAATAATGCCATGTCTATTTTTGCGGACTCTTTTACATGATTTTTCAATTTTTGCCAATTTCGACAATTTATGAATATTTTGCTCTTATAATCTACATTAATGGCATGTTTGTGAATAACAAATTACAAGGCTCTAAGGTTCTTTGTCATATCAACATCATCCACAACCACTAAAACTTTCTTTGATATCGTGCATTACTTGATTTCATCAAAGTATTTATCAACATCTTGATCCCTTGTGTAACTCTTTATCACACAAATCTTGTAGAAGTTTTTTTTTGACAATGTTGATGTCTTTTGATTTCACATCCTCCAAGAAGCTAGATTTTTCATATTGGTTGTGGGACAAATGATACACTTTTTTACTCAAGTGGTATTCCCAATCCCACCCATTCTAACTAATGTGACAATAGATTCCTTTTGTAACAAACTATTTATGGCATTTGCTTCATCTTCCAATGCCACTTCATAACATGGCAAAGGTGGCATAGTTGGTTTTTTTTTTCCTAACAAAGTTCACCCAAAAAATAAATTTTATTTCAAATAATGGATAATACCTTAAAAATTGTGGCACCCAATTTAAGTGAAATGATGTAATGTTTGCATTCAAATTAAATGAACATACATAATTCCAAAAATTAAAACCATTGTTTTTACTTCCATAAAAAATTTCAAACATTCTAATAATTTGGAATAACTTAAATGGTCCCTTGATGGTGGCCTACAAATTATCAAGTGATTAGTATCTTCGACTTTGTAATTGTTATTGTTTGACAATCGAATAGCTAAAGTCATTGGCACTAAAATTCCTTACACATGTGCAATAGTTATTTTATATAGAACTCCTTGACATGATTGGATTTATCTTATTATGCAAGTTGTCAAATGTAATGTAGTAACCAAATGATGATTGGAACAATAATTTAAATTTTATGTTCAAACTATATAAATCAAATAAATTTGTAACATAACTTCATTTAACCTTGTTACAAATGAATTTAAAATAAAATTACAAAGGTGTTTCTTTTAATTGAAATTCTATTCACAATGAATTTATAATTTTTACTATGATAACATGTTGGAATGGATTCATGGAGAAAGAAGGGAAAACTTAAAACCAATTTCAAAACTAATGCTAATAGATTCAAAAGTTAAACCAACACAAGTTTTTGTAACATAAAAAATCTTCAAGTATGGAACCTAGTTGGATAGTCAATACATTTAGATGAAAATCTTACCCATTCATCGTCAATAAGTAATCCTTCAACAAATGCATAGATGTTGATGTCTTCGCAAATAGATTTGTTAAAATCTATTGAAAGTTGCTCCATTTTTAAGTCAAAAGATTCCATATTTTTCAAAAGACTTGATGGGGTTGTATCCTTGGTGATTTGTTGACACTGCCACTTGAAATACTTTGATAGATCTGGGGTACCACCGGCAAGTGGTACACTATAAAACACCACACCTTTAAGATTTTTCAAAAATTTCTCACAACAATTTTGTGCTTTAACATCCAAATTATTTGTTTGCTTTTGATACACATGTTTATGCATTTCAGCCACCAAGCTTTTGAAGACAAGACCTCCGAAACTATAAACAACCATTGCCACTAGTATGTCCCAAAGAGTTTCATACCTACAAAATATTTCAAAATACACCAAAAATGCATCAACAACATTTTTAATGGTAATGTACATGTACATATAGTCACGACGTCATATATTGTATATATTGCAATTTGTCAATTAACACAACAACCTAAGCCATAAGTCCATAACATATTTGTTTGTAATTTTTTTTTCATTTTTCATTTTCTTTTAAAAGTTTACCTATAAATTGTTCCAATCACATGTAGGTAAATAAGTTATTATGCACAAGCATGTAGGCATTTAATTCCAAATGTTAATGTATAGATAAGGTTTTATGTGTTACATTAACAATGTAACTCAAATAATAGAATGTAGGAAATTGGAAATAAGATATATATTTTTTGAAATTAAATAAATGTACAAAGTGGATTCCAATTCAGTGAATTATATAAGTAATGGAATTTAGTTTGAGTGAAAAATATGAAACTTCAAAAAGTTCTTGTCACAAATTGTCATTACAACCAAATTGGATTCCTATGACTTGATAATGTGAACATAAACTTTGTTAATAATTCATTTCAACATAAAAATTAACACCAAAATGACATTTCATGTTTTCTTCAATGGATTTAAAAGTTCCAAATTGTTCAAGATTGAATGTGTACCACAACAATGTTCCACATGAACAATTTATTCAAAGATGTCAAAATATAATCAATTATCTTTAATTGAAACACACACTGAAAAATAAGATGCCCATAAATAAAGCAATTGTCACACCTTGAATCTGTAACCAAATTTTGAATGAGGTTTCAACCAATTTTAGTCACATCATTGTGGACATTTGCCACAACATTAGAATCATATGATAATGACAAATTTTGACATTGTCATTCAAATCCTTTGGGATTGACATTTGTGGCCAACATATGCATTCTTCTTTACCATCGATGGGGTGTGTTGTCCATGTTTGTTTCCAATAATCATCAATCCCATAAATAATCCCATGGAAAAAAATTATGGTCAAATTCGGGTTTTTTTTGAAGTGTAAATGGGATTTAAATCATGCACTGGATATTTTTACAAAAAAAAGAAAAGAAATGTTAACAAGATTCATTAAATAAGTCTGGGAAATAATTTGATTATACGTAAAATTAAAAAAATGCAAGATTCCTGAAGTGTACAATCACAATATTTGACAAAATACGTATAGTTAATTGAAAATGTAAAGTAGAACAAGACAATAATCTATTAATTAAGCAATACCATATTCATCTTGCAATATTATTTAAATTAAAATTTTGATTCCATTCCCATATTTGTAATTTTTTGAAGCTTGTTAATTTTCTTTCAAAAAGTCAAGTGAGTCACAAAAGAAGATCATTTACATGCAAAGTAAGTTACAAAATATAATTCAATAATTGACTATCATCACATAATGGTATGATGGAATATTAGCTAATAAATTTAAGGACTAAAGCTAAAAATTGAAATCTTCAAATTCTAGGTTCTTCAATTAAAACCAACTAATTAATCTAATTTAGTTTCATTTCACTACTTTTTTCACTAATTTTGGCCACCAAGGGTTGTAATTCTTAATCAATTAAGACACAATCACAAGAATAATGTCCAAGAAATTTTTTAATAATTATTTTGTTGGGTTTAAACCACTTTGGAATTCCTCACAATCTACATCAAAGTTGCAATCCTTACACATTCTATATATGAACATAGCCAATGCCAATTGACAAATTTTCCTCTCATCAATTTTACTTGTTATAGCAAAATGAATCTCAAATGTAAGAGTTTGTTTTGATATCATTTCATTTCGTATCGGCTGATTTAAATGATGCAATGAAAAAGGAAGCAAAATTATTGGTACTCAACAAGGAAGCTCATAAACTAATATCAAATTTCAACATGTAGCTTCAGAAACCCAAGAAAAAGAGTTGTGCAAAACAAGTTCAATCACAAAGTCAAGAGGACACACCAGATGGGTGCCTTGTCTAGAGCTTGAAGGAGCATTTTCACCTAGGACTGGAGGTGTGTTGATCGCACCAGGGATCTGCATAACATCTCCTTTTCTTTTTTTTGGTGGCCCTTGTGAAACATCAACATCATGTCTCTTATGGTGAGAGAAGGAATTGCCCATATCTCTCACCACTCAAATTCAATTCATTAACTCCTCTTGTATATGTTTTCTCTTCCCTTTCTGCTCTCCTAAAACCTGCTAGAAGTCCTTTACCCTCTCAAAAGCACACATTCTATGAAGTGTCTCCATCTCAACACAGATCCACAAAACCTGATTTTTCCTATGGTTTTCTCTCTCGACATATTGATGCGTTTTCCTCTTGAGTAGTTTCCAAAAGAGTGAAAGGAAGACTTTTAGTAGGATATTGCAATTGAGAAATCCGCAAAAGAGATTCTGGCCAGTGTCCTTTGCTGGTTCCTACTTTAATTAGTTCACATGGCCTCTTCCTTGTTCAGCGCTGATGGTACTTGATACTTATTACTATCAACCAG
>Ga0209611_10010547_pt1 | contig 13575 bp, 11 predicted proteins | sample S1TSphgellanicum_3_FD_187693 | JGI IMG/M metagenome (GOLD analysis project Ga0209611, IMG submission 187693) | Host-associated microbial communities from peat moss isolated from Minnesota, USA - S1T2_Fc - Sphagnum magellanicum MG (SPAdes) (version 2) | ecosystem: Host-associated > Plants > Peat... | reverse complement strand
TTGACCAAAAAAACTCTTACGGTCTAGCTTGTACCAATAGATGCAGACTAGTGCAAAAGAAGATTGGAGGGTATCAATAGTACCAAGATACCATCCAAGGGGCTTCATGGTACCCATTTTTCTCACACTTGTTCATTCCAATAATTTGTGGAGTGGAACCAGTTCCACAAATCAGAGAATAGAGTTCTCCTTTTTCACATATGAGGGCACTTAATTGCAGCACAAGTGCGGGAACTCTTTTTGTGTAGGGTGAAGCCCCCAGGCTGGTGGGGGTGTTCCTGAAATAAGGGGCTTCAGATGCACTGGTATATACTTAACCCCTACTAAATGCTTCCATCAAAAATGGTTCTTTTGAGTATTTTAAAATTCATCTAGAATTTAGATTGTAGAGATTTAAATATTTGTTAATTTTTTGGTTGAGTGAACAAATACATGGAATATCTTTCAAATGGTTTGTTGCCTGAGCACATCAAAGTGGATTTAAGGAGAGGTTTGACAAGGAAACCCCTTCAGCCACTTTCTCACATATAATGGAGGCTTCTGAGGGATCAAAGCCCATGTACCCTAACCCTTCCAAGTTCCAAGCCTAGCTAGGCTAACTTGAAAACTTTATGGGTTGAGCCAAAGAGTTTTAACAATGAGTCCCTTTCGAATTTGCTGCTTGCATTAATGGATTTGCACATTTCCACTTTCATTCCAAACTAGGAAGGCTTCAATCTTATATCAGAAATTGCACTTTGTAGCTTAAATTCTTTTTGTGAGTAGCAAACTTGGTCCTTGTATGTGGGATATTAGAATGTATGCATTAATTCATGTCAATAGTTTTTTTATTTTATTAGTGAATTTTCAAATTCAACCTTTGGGCAACAACTGCCCAATCCTGTGTGAGGTCATTCTAGCGCTGCGATCTCATCATCCTTTGCTTGATTAAAAGACTGAAATTTTTATCAAATATCTATGAGTTTGTACATTTGAATTTAACCATTGGATTTGTAATTTGATTCATGGATGAGCAAATTGGACCAAATTTCTAACTAATGCTCAATTTTTTTTAAAAAGTTTCTAAAATGGGTTTACACTCTTCAAGGGATAAGAGGCCATTTGATGGCATAAGGTTCCTCCTTAAAAATGAGTTGCCCTCCGAATACATTAAAAAAATTTATTTCAAGGGCTTGAAGACAAGGTCAAGCCCATATTGCCTTCTCCTAGGCCCTTTATGTGGGGAATGCCCTAGGGCCTTACCCATCATACAACCCATGGTGAAAGCAACCATAAGAACTTTGTCGGATTTTTATAGAGTAGTAGGATGGCAGTTTATGTAGTGTAATTGTGCCTACATGAATGGTGGGTGTTTTGCAAGACATAATGCCCATTCCTATGGGCGTTTCGTTTTTTTGAAACTAGGAGCAAGCATTTGAAACACCCACTTTTTGTTTCTACTATTTTACCAGAAAAATAAAATGTAAAAATCCAGTGTGTCTTTAGTATTTTCACAAAGTAAAGCCTTCAGTCATGGGCTCTTTGGAATCGAGCATGTGTGAGGTGAAGCCAAGCACAGGCCCCTATTTGGGTAAAGCCCATGTCCCAGGGCTTTACCTTGTGCAGTAGCCAAATATACATAGACTAGTGTGAACCCTGTGCATAATGCACAGGTGTGTTATTTCAACAATGTTTGGTTGATGTTTTTGGTTTTTTAAAAAAACTTTTCTTTTGAAACAACCGTTGGTCCCCCCCCCTGCCTCGGCGGTTCTTTATATTTTTCCAATTGCTGCTAAACACCGGTTTCCATTGGATCACACTGGGCCAGAGTGATTCAGCACCCACCGGCGCACCATCCATCCATTGGATGCGTGAACTTGTTGTGGATGAACCTGAACCTCTCCTGTGCCCAGCCCACCGTCACAGACAGACCAAGTGAATTTATATATATGATTGCGAGGCAATAAGAGTGAAGGGACATTACTCTTATACCTTCATACAGTGCCTACTGGCTTTAAGGAAAACAGAGGAATATTTATAGTAGAATCTGCCTTAAAAATTTCCTTTATGCCAGGGAAGGTGCCCTCCCCACGCTGTAATCTGCACTTACTAGTGGCCCACAATCCTACTAATGTGATGAATATATCAAAAAATGAACAGTACAATATATCACAAGGTTGTAGGATTAGAAACACTGTTGACACAACATTACTGTTTCACTTAAGTCCATAAAAGTGCAGACATAAATGCAGATTTTAGTTCAGTGACAAAACATTTAGTCAAGGCTTTCTCCTAGGTAGTCTTTCTGTAATGCATGATGTTTCAGCCCAGCTCCTCCCATTTGATTAGTACCTAGCAAACACAGATTCCAAGCTATCATTCAATGTACCAAGGGCATGCAATCTCTACATTGAATCATTCTCATAATGCAATTCTAAGCACCTTATTTACATTTCAGTAAGTTGTAACATTCATTTTCTTTCAATAAGTTGCACTTCATTGTTTTTGCATGCCATTTGAAAAAAAATGAGAAAAACTTCTCATATCATGAACCCAATATTCTCATGTGACACATTGACCGGAGCATTGGAATCAAGCAACAAACCCAATGACCTGAAATCTAAAACACTAATCCAAAACCAAAACCCTGAAGGAAAAACCTAATGGCTAACCATTCCAAAGGTTTGTGGTTTGTGTGTAATAGAAACAGGGTTTGGTGAAGATATTACCTGAAATACATCATGCCCCAAATGAAAGCATAGCACTCTCCCTCCATAGGATGAAAACGACGTTGTACTAGAGATAAGTCCTCGCTTGCATAAGCAATAACTTGCTCTTGTCGTCCAAATTTCTGTGACAATATAGCTCTTGCACCCTTTATTGACTAGTCAACATCCAAGATGAATGGTTTGTTAAAATTAGGTCTAACCAAGATAGGTGCTTCTACAAGCGTCCTTTTTAATGCAACAAAAGTTGCCTAACATATGGGTGTCCAAAGAAACTTACACTCTTTTTTGGTTATGGCAAACAATGGTTTTGCAATCTTCGCATATCCAACAATCAACCTCCTATAATACCCTATCAATCCCAAAAATGCCCTGACATTTGTGGCTATATTGGGTGTGGGAAAATTGTAGATTGCTGATATCTTCTTGGGATTAGGTTGAGATTCAGCATAGTCCACAATATGTCCCAAAAATGTAATACTTTTGGACCCAAAACAACATTTGCTAGGGTTTAATTTGAGATTAACCTTTGTGAGTTTTTGAAGAACCAATCAAATGTGACATAAATGTTCACTCCATGTTCTACTATGTATGTTGACATCGTTAACAAACACGTTCAAAAATTGGGTAGTCCACTCCTTGAATATGTCAGCCATGGTTCGTGAAAATGTACTAGTGGCGTTTTTCAATCCAAATGACATAACATTCCATTGATATAAACTTAACTTGGTGTTTACTGTTGTTTTCTTCACATCATCAAGAGCCATCGGAATCTGCCAGAACCCTAACTACAAATCAAGCATTGAAAACCATTGGGAACGCCTTAATTGATTCAAAACATCCTCAATTAGGGCATGGGAAAAGAGTCCCGCCTTGTTTGAAAATTCAATGGGCAATAGTCTCCACAAAATCTTTGGCTACCATCTTTCTTCATTAGCAAAGTCACCCTGCAAGCATATTCTAATGCATTTTTACACATGTTCCCCAAATCCACCAATGTTTATTTGTTGATTCAGTTCAGTTTCCTCCCAATAAAATAGTTGTTTAAGAGTCATGCAATGGGGAGGCAGTCCTTGGGTGTCAATAAAATGCTTTCCCACATAACATTGCCCCAACTTTCCTTTGTGTGATGTAAACACCTCCTGGAATTCCTCCAATAGATCCCACAATTGTTTATGTTGTTATTCATTCAAAGATTCATATAATTTTATCCTATTCTTGATTTGGGTCCACCCATTACTTCCCTCAATTAGGTCATCAAATACTTGGATCAGATATAAATGCACATTGGGTTCAATGTTCTTTCCCAATTTCTACTACATTTAAGCATCTTCCTTTGCAACTACACATTTTATCCGATCAACATAATCATTATCCTCAAATAACAAACCTTTAAGAACATTTTGATGTTGTTCTTGTAGGGTCAAATTTAAAATTTGCATATGCATTTCTTTTTCAATGATCAAATCCAACCTGTGGTCTTTCAACTCTTCAATCTGGTTTTCCAAATTCAACAAGGTCTCTTGTGGGTCATCTTCTGCCTTTCCCTCATATTATGTTATATGTTCTTTAGAGGAAGACTCATCATTGAAATCATCAAAACCTAATGAACCCAATAGATTCACCTAGTTATTAATCTAAATTTGTCCCATCTCATTGTTAAATAACTCTTCCTAGATATTACATTTTTATTCTTAAGATCTTTCGAGTACCTGTAACATGTTCACTACATTAAATGGCAGTGTTTCCACTTCCATTCTAGGTCCATTACAAACCTATATGACACCCTTCTCCACATCCACAACTATTTCTATTTTTATAAGGAAATCAAATCAAGGAGCAAATCATAAATGTTTGTGTCAACCATAAGGAAGATCATTTGACATATAATTCCTCCCACTTTCATTGGAAGTTTTATAATCCTTCCTAATGTCTATGTCACTATACTAGAGGCTATCTTATAAGTTTCATGGCCAGCCATTAGATGCATTATGCCAAGTTCTCTAATAACACCAGTTGTCATAACTGACATAAATGCCTTAGTATCCACCAAGCCTTCAACCAATGCTTGATTGATTTCCACTGCTAGATGTAATGTTTTGTTGTGATGTGTTTTGTTGATGTTAACCTTCTTGATTACAAGGGTTGACTAAATTGCAGCTATTTGATTTTTTTGTCGTTCAACATCTTTTCTCTTTTTAGTTAGTTTAACCAATCCTACCAAATAGTCCAATTCTCCTAGAATTACAAGAATGGTTTTCATGGGAGTTAAATAGATCTTTCTTTCAATGAAATGAAATAGAATCTTAAATTTCACAATTGCTTCAACACCCATGTTTGCTCCCTTATGGTCTTCTTTAACAATCCTTTCTTCTTGTTCTTCTACTAGGTTGGCAATTATAAGCAATTTCCTTTTTGGGATTCTCACCTTGGAGATGCATATGGTAGAAGAGGACATTGGATCGCAATGTTACATGATTTTCAATTCAAGATCATTCACCATTTAAGAAGTTGACATTTGAATGTCAACACGTTAAACTGGAATCTTGTTGGCTTTTCAGAAGAGGATGAGGATTTTGGAAGTGATATGTTTGAACAAGAAAACCAATTGGGAGTTGTGGTGGTAAGTAAACCCTTTGCAGATTTCTTCCTACACATTTCTTTTGTATGCCTTAATCCAAAACGAAAGGAACATTTTAAACCACAATTGTTAGTTTTGTGCCCACCTCCGCACTTGGCACATTTTGGTTTTATGTCTGCAAATTTAGGGCATGTTGAGGTTGTGTGTTCTTTTGAGTGGAATAATTAACAATGGTTGTTAGTGGTGGTAGAAAATGTTATACTAGGTCTAGCATTGCCATTAGTCCCCTCCCCTAAAAAATTAATGAAGGTTTCATTCAAAACATGGAATTGTTGATTTGTGGTGGATTTTCTAAATGTTGTCTCATCATGTTCTTCCTTCATGGGTTTGTATGGAATCTCCCCTAGTTCTCCCAATAATCCTTCAATTTCAGCAATAACAACAACCACCTCTTCAATGTCAGTGTAGGTCTTGACAATGCAAAGCTTTTTAATTTTTGGCTTTAATTTTGCCATAAATTTGCGACGTTGTTTTGCATCTTATATTTGACCCCATTGAAAAAGCTTATCTAACTTTTTGTAATACTTTTGAACCCTTTCCTTTGGTTCTTATTTGATGGCATCTAGTTTGAACTAGATGTCATCAACGTCAATATTGCCATATTTTTGCACTATCTAGGTACGTAGTTTTGTCCAATTAGTAGGTGCAGGGTTCAATTTCTTGAACCGTTATTTGGCCCTTCCTCATAGGTTCAATTTGGCAATCTTAAACAACTTATCAACATTCAAATCCCAGACTTTTGTCACCATTATTAATCTTTTAGCCTAATCATTTACATCCTCATGATCTCGTCCCTAAAATAACTTGTCCATGCCTTAGGGACTAGTCATCTTAATCAACCCTTCCTATTTCAATATTTATTTGTTGCCAGTCCTCTACTACATGAACTTGTTCTACCCCCATCCTTTTCCGAGTTGGTGTTAATCTTGATGCTATAACCTACATTACTTCTTGATTCACTAATTTGGATGAAGCTCCTTTGCCATCCATTAAATTCTATCCTTGTTTTGAACCGGATTGTTACATGAGTGACATGTGCTAATGGCTATGTCCCCGACCTTAGCCAATTAGGATCAAAACCAATGATCTTAATAGTAACCAAATTTGTGACATTTTAGAGTATCAACATGTTCTCAATGAAATTCTAATTCTTTAAAAGAAGTAATGCCAGATAACTTATTTTAACAGAACTTATTTTAACATGCCTGAGCATGCAATCTGAGTATACTTCAGAACTGACACGTGAGAGAAAACGCATGGTCTGTTGCCACCAAAATATTTCTAGGGGAAACCTGCCAAACTCTGCTAGCACGATGTAACTGGATGTCGTGGTGCTGACCCCCAACGACGACTTCAGAAAAGCTCGATGAACCACCTCTAACTGTTCATGTGCCATGTGGTCTGACCATACTTCACACCCATAACTAAGCATTGGTTTAACTAATGCATCAAACAGGTGGCATTGTATGGGTCAAAGATGCGCAATTCTGCGCATTTGCGCCGCAATGCAAAAATTGCCTTTTTCCCTGACACTGCTAACCACTGTATTGCCACTTACATACCTTTTGTGCCGTGCAGTTCAACACCTAGATACTTGAAAGAGTTTAGTTGCTATATAGTTTTGCCCTCATACTAAAAAGCTTGACACATAGACTTGCATGCTTCAAACACAACAACCTTGGTTTTCTTCACATTCACAGTCAACTGACGCTCACAGCAAAAAGCTTACAAGACATCCAGTTGCTTCTACAATCTAGCAGGAGTGTGTCACATGAGAGCTAAGTCGTCTGCATACAAAAGCAAGCGAACAGCTAGCTGTCCCAACATTGGTGGTGTGTCACCCTCCAAAACATTCAACCGTTTTTCTAGGCCATCTATGAAGAGGCCAAATAGGAACGGGTTGAAGGGGCATCCTTGCTTCACTCCGATGTGGCAGAAGAAAGTGGGCGTGAGCCCTTCCTCTGGATGTTGCAGGCAGGCTTGGTCTTGACGGTACATGGAGTGCAAGCACTCTAGTATCCGCCCATTGATGCCAAGTCCCTCTAGCACCTGCCACAACAGGTCCCTTGGTATTGTATCAAAGGATTTTTTGAAGTCCACAAAACAAGTGTATAATTTTTTTTTCTGAAATCTGGCTTGTTCGGTCAAAGTGCGAAGAATAAACAAGTTATCTATTGTCCTAAAGTCCTTTCTGAAACAAGCCTGTCCTTTTGCGTGTAAATCATTGGTCTCCGCCCTGACTAATGCGGGACTCAAGAATCATTGCAAACACCTTGGCTAAGACCGGTCCTACTGTGATCCCCCTGTAATTGTCAAACTGACTACAGTCACCCCCTTTGTACAGTGCATGTATGATCCCAATAGAGAGTGATTCACAATAGCCCTCGTGCAGAATTTTGTTAAAAGCAATCAATAGTGGTTGTTGCAGGGCAACAGCCGCATCCAAAAGGAACTCTGGTTTGATGCCATCAATGCCTGCAGCTTTATGTCGTTTTAGCTTTTTGAACGCTTGTTGTACTTCAACTAGTGTGATGTCAACATTCAACTGTTTGCAATTAATACCATTGGGTGGAAAGGAGACCACCTGGGCTTGAATAGAGGCACCTGTCACAGCTCTTGTAGTGGTTGATGCTACTTGAGGCTGGAGTAGTTGCTGGAAGCCATCCCTGAACGCTTCGCTAGTGATGCCATTGACACCTTCAGCGCGCTTGCGGTACCGCTTCCAAAATGCTGTAGGATCCGCCTTCGCTAAATCACATAACTGTTTAGCCTTGAGCACATCATAAGTACGTTTTTTTCCTTTTGTACAATTGTTTCATTTGCTTAAGTCTGACCTGCCTATCTGGGTGCACATGTGACAATTTAGCAAATTGGCTTTTGGTTTGGCGACATTCTATGTCAAACCAAGGTTTGTGGCTATGCTTTATTGCTTTTCCTAAGGCCACTTGTCTATTTCCAAACACTTCTTCTGCAGATTGTGTGATGCACTGTTGTAACAGATTGACTGTTGTTTGTACGTCAGATGCATCAAGTACATCTAGGCGAGGTGCATCAAGTACATCTGCACCCTCATAAATAATGCAGGATCTAGCAAGGTGAACATTACCCCACCCTCATAACTAATGCAGGATCCAACGAGGTGAACATTACCCCACCCTCATAACTAATGCAAGATCCAGCAAGGTGAACATTAACGCACCCTCATAAATAATGCAGAATCCAGCGAGGTGAACATTACCCCACCGTCATAACTAATGCAAGATCTAGTGAGGTGAACATTACCCCCGCCCTCATAATGCGATAATGCAGGATCGCTCGAAGGTGGGGCATTCCTGAAAGAAGGGGACCAAGATCAGGAGGCAAGATCAGGACGGATGAGCTTGATATTGTAAAAGGCCCTTCTAATTTATGCTGCAAAAGAAAAGGGGCTTCAAATATATGGAAAAATCACCTTGCCTTGATACGATGGTATCAATTTCGTGGGATTTTGTGAAAAAAATTGGTACCATCAAGGCCAATCGATGATATCTTGATACCATCCATACCCTGGTGGTCAGAGTTTGAAGGATAGGTTCAAGAGTTATATGTGGTAGTTGTGCGTGTTTTGGAAAGCACAACAGCAGACCCCAGTTGACAAGCCATTGGTATCTTTACTTTGTTAAATCTATCCCTTTTATATTGCAAAAGGTCGTTCGACGACCGAACTAACCTTTGTATCTCAACACGGTCAAGTTAATTTGTCAAATTATAATCGATTTGGCATTATGACATTTCAATTTTTCATGTTCATTTGCCACACTAAATAGTTTTCTAGCCAATAAATTAGTTTTGTCTAATCAAATTGATTTTCCAAGTCAAGTTGATCTGCAAATTTAGTTGGTTTGTCAGGTTTAGTTGTCTTGCCTTGTTGATTTTCTTTTGTCATTTGGCATTCTCATTAATATTTTTTCATAACAGGGTGCACAAGCACAAGTATAGGAATAGTAGGACTCTAGAATAATGAAATCATAGGTGCACACACATTCTCACTATATGTTTTGTGTTCCCAGATGTTCCTAATGGGTTCCTCTCTGGTGTTCCTAATAGTAATTCACACAGGAAGTAGTAGGTGCAGAATTATTGAAGTCAGATTCTGCTACACATAGTGCTTTGGTCTCCTGGAAACCAGGACTTCTGTAGAAATCAACACGTCTTCTAGGAGGTCCATGTTCTGCTATTTAAGATGCCTGAAAAATGTACAGCCTGAATCTGCCCTGCAAATCGTGTATGTACTTTATAATGTTGTTTCTTAAGCCACATTTTCCTTGCAACAATAATTGGTAAAAAGTCACAATGTAGCTACTTCTTTTTCCTGTCAGGATTAGCGTGTAAAACAGTCTTAATCTAGCCACTTTTTTTCCTCCCATGAGTATCATTAAAAAGCCTTAACATATGTGGAGAAATTCCTAACACATGCCGAGAATTCCTCAGTAGGGAAAGTTACACACATCGATAGATCCCCCTCGAAAACAGGATCTGTGAGGGCCTAAGAGTAATGTCGCTTCACTCATAAAAAACTCTGAGATTTTTATTAGTGTATTTGGAGGTACTCTTAGAGCATCTCCGCCAGTGCTCAGTATGTGACTCCAAACGGTACTATTTATTTTGAAAACGTCAAAATGTGCCAGTTTAGTTCAGAAAAGCGGTTTTTCTGCACCAAATTCGTACAGCTTGCCCTGGCCTGTCAACTGCATTTACATGGGCACAGCATACACGTGCAAACCCACTTGTGCACCTCCAAAAAAGAGTGTATTAAATTGGAGTTGACTGCGGCTCAGTATTTCTCATTGGTCGATCATAATGTTTGGTCGAGCTAGTTTGCTATTACTAGTTCCCAGGTATATGGAGTTCCAGTCACAGGTTTATCAGTGGGGTTGCCAAAAACAAAACAGCTAAACTTAGACAGTTAATTTTATTATCTCCAGTGACATCCTGAGCACCGGTGGAGATGCTCTCACAGAGCATAAAATGGTGCAAGGCATTATGGAAAACAAAATGTCTGCATGCATGGGCATTCCATTTTCTGAAATGCATTGTGATGGCTTTTTCCACTCTCTGGTATCCTATGGGTACCATGGGATACCCATCTCCTTTCATGGGAAAACAATTATTTAAAAAAAATTGTGTTGATCTTTACACTCAATAACACCCTTGCACTGGGGGAGTTTTTGAAGTCAGGACCCCTCAGTTCCATCTTAGGCTAGCACTTATTTTCGGAACTTGCTGCTCCTTAAGCATTACCATGCACTTATCACCTTGTGATCTATGTATGTTTAGGCCTATGTGATAGGTGCCTTAGCCACAAGCTCTATTAGAATAAAAGCCTCACACAAGCCTAATTCTAACAAAGTGTGCTACACAGTGGCCTTGCCATTCATGTAATATCGACAATGGATATTGGATGGTAAATTGGTCATAGCTAGGAAATAAATACATTTACTTTAATGTACATCATCATGTTGTTGTAAAACAAAACTTGTCATGATTACTTTTTTCCTTTTTTCTTTTTGGACATAACATTAATCATGAGCAACCCAAAAGGAATGTCACTTTAAATGGTGATAGGTTCTAAGAACCTGTCTAAACATTCTTTTAATTGCTCAGGGAAATGTTGCATTAGGATTTTCAAAAACAATTAAAAATAGTGACTTTTTTATTTTAAAAAAAAGGAGTATACAATTGAATATTCTTTCTTCATTTTTATTTTTTTCATTTTACAAAATTTTGCACCCAAAAAGATCACAACATGCATATTTGAATGTTTCCAATCACAATGTCACATCTTAAAATAATTGCATTTTGTTTCTGTGTATGATGAGTGCATTAACCATTTTTGGAGATGGCAGTTTCATATTTAAATTTGTAAGTTAGGGGTTGATGACAAAGCCACTTGGGATTGGGTGTACAATTTACAAGGTGGCAGAGAAAGCAAAACGTTTAAAGGTCTATGTGAATGCTTTTGCAACCAAATTAGAACAATCTCACCTAGTTTCTAGGGCTCAAAATGCCTTGAAGCTACTATACTCTATAATGATACACAACACGATATCCTTGCCTTACAAAGTAGGGCCAATCAAACTCATGGTCAAGGGCTTTAGCATGTGTAAAGACTCATTGGAATTTTTTTTTTTTTTTTTCATGTGATACCCAATGGTTATCATGAGAAAAAACAGAAAAATATATAAACAGTCATTTCAAAAAACCATAATGCCTCACTCCTCGTTTCAAAAAATGAAACACTCATAGGCGTGAGCATTATGCTTTTTGAAACACCCACCCATCACACAAGCCAAAATTATCCCTATATGCCTTCTTAATACACTACTGAAATCCAACTAAGTTTTTATGGGTAAGGGCCCAAGGCATTCCGCCACATAAGGGGCCTAGGAGAAGCCAATATGAGCTTGACATTGTCATAAATCACTTTCAATAATTTCCTAATGTATTTGGTAGGCACCTCATTTGTAGGAGGAACCTTATGCCAGCAAATGGTCTCCTACAGCAACTCCTAGAGTGGAATTATACACCAAAATCTGCATGCAGCTCCACTAAAATGTGGTGCATTTGAGACAGCATCTAGGTTCAGCTAGCAAAATAGGCGGATTATGGTGTGGTTGAAAGAGTCATGGTGGGTGCTGGTTCACCCTGGTTATGTCCATTATGTAGAGTGGAAGGATTGCACCTCAAGCCATGCCCTAAGTTGAAGGTCTGAGGGTGGTACATACATCAAGGGGGCCTGAGAAATAGGGGAGGCCTTAGGATCATTAATTACGAAAGGTTTTTATTTGAATGGTGGAAGGTCTCTTCAATTTGACTGTGTAATGAGTAGCTTTTAGCAGGGGAGATGATCTCAAATAAAAAGAACAAAAAAGCCCTTGTAGACTTTGCATACTTTACAAACTTGCTTTCTAGCCATATTCTTCCAAGAACAAGTCGAAAAAGCTGTAAAGCGTGTCAAGAAAGTTCCTAGCATATTTGGACAGCACCTTAAGTAGATCAATAATGTCTAGTGGAAATCAAGAGGCACCTTCTGGCTGACAGGCCTCCTCTGCTACCAACTCATGATCCATGTATGCTTAGTATTGGATAAAGACCCAATGTGGGGGGCATTTCGAAAATATGGGTCCTAGGAAGAGGTGACAGCCGAGTCCCACATATTTTTGGAATGTCCACCACCCATAGAGTGTTTCATTCCTGGTTCCTAAATAGTAAGTCTAAGATCATAGATGTAAGGTCCCTCCCACTCCTAATTATGAACCATAAGATCATAGATGGGACTTCCCTCCCACTCCTAAATAATAAGCATAAGGTCCTTCCTCTTTTCAAGCACTGGTATTTGAGTATTGAATGACATAAGGTACCCTCCAAACAAACAAACTAGGAAACTTCTTGGAGTGCTTCATGGCTCTAAATAATGTTCACCTCCTTGGATAAGGCCTGAGGATGGGGCATTCCTCAAAGAAGGGGCCCGAGAACAGGAGGGATGAGTTTGTCAAAAGCCCCTCCCACTTGTGCTGCAAAAAAACAGTAGCTTCAAATACACAGAAAAATCACCTTGCTCAGATTTGATGGTACCAATTTGGTGGGATTTTGTGAAAAAAATCGGTACCATCAAGCCCATTCAATGACATCTTGATACCACCCATACCCTGGTGGTCAGAGTTTGAAGGACAGGTTTAAGTGTTATATGTGCTAGTTGTGCGTGTTTTCAGAAGCACAACAGCAGACCCCACCTGACAAGCCATCGGTACCCCCAAGTCAAGCTCAGTGACCGAGGGCCACAAGGACTTTCCAACTGGGGTTTGAACTTTGAATCCAGAACCTTCTTGACGTCCTGCGGTTCCAGTCCACTGAGCTATCACCCCTGGCCCTGGGGTATTAGCTTTTGTTTTGAAGTTCTTGCTATTTAAGGGATTGGTGCTACAACCACCAGACCATGTTTTGTTTTCAGTCTCTTTGATCGTTGAGTGAGTTCCTTGACAGCCCTTTTACTTTGTGTATCTATTTGTATTTTCATCTAATTCATCGCCATGAGCCCTGGCTCTGATCGTTTGCAATATTTGGCTTAGAAAGTGTGTTGCTATCATTTGTATTCCTACTTCACTTTTATGCTAGACATGCTTATGCCTTAGCTTGTGCACAGTCCAGCCTCCACCCAAGTTTCAAGTTTTAGTTTCTCCCATTTGGATC
>Ga0209611_10010546_pt1 | contig 13576 bp, 7 predicted proteins | sample S1TSphgellanicum_3_FD_187693 | JGI IMG/M metagenome (GOLD analysis project Ga0209611, IMG submission 187693) | Host-associated microbial communities from peat moss isolated from Minnesota, USA - S1T2_Fc - Sphagnum magellanicum MG (SPAdes) (version 2) | ecosystem: Host-associated > Plants > Peat... | reverse complement strand
GTTCGTCAAGTGTTGGCAGGCAATGCTAATCTTCCTACACTTCCCCTCCACAAACCTGTTGTTTCATATTCTTCAATGAATGTGACTATGTTTCATGATTTGATCAATAGCTTGCAACAAGAAGGTTCCAATAAATCGTTTGAATTCAATGAATTCTAGAATTAAGAAATGTTCCCATAGTGGATCTCATAGCTTAGTTATAAGTTCATTGACATGATTTATTTGTAATTATAACAAGGTAACTTTGGTTGAATACCAACATAAAACTAGCTTGCAAATTGTTATTCCTTTTAATATGTGGTGTGACAATATCCAAATTTTTAATCGTTTTGAAATTGGTTTATGTATTGGCATGCCCTTTTCACTTATTTGTATTCATTTTGTGCTCATAAATGGTTTATTGATAAAAAGGATTGTTTATTGTTGTTATAGAATTTATGTCATTGGATATCCAAACAACATTTGCAAAAAATCATACAACTACTTACATTTAATATATATGTTGATAAAAATTACAATATTGGATTGGTTTGTTTAAAATTGTATAAATTTGTCATAAAGACATCGGTCATTATTATCAAGATAACATTCATCAAGGGTTTTCATATATGGCATCTCTTCATAATTTTTTACAATTGTCTTTATCACATAGCCTAGCATATTATTTTGCTATTAACTTGTGTTAATTTGCATCTAATGTGAAAAAGGATATTTCAAAGCTTGCTTAGGAAGATTATAAAAACCTTTCTTCCATTCTTGTATTTCTCTTTTGTCAAGTTATAATTGATTTTATAATTTGATCTAGTTTATGTTGAAAAGTCATGGAAGTTTGTTATAATATTTTATGATTAATCAAATCATGATAAATTTCATTCAAGTTTATTTGCATATTTTGGGAAGGAATTTGATTTTGTTTGACGAAAGATAATAAACATGTGGTTGAAAGAATAATTTTGGTCAAGATCCAAAACATTTCAAGTTTGTTTGAGTTTGAACCTTGGATGTGTGTTTTAATTTTTGAAGGTTTTTGTTGTCTTTAAAGCTTGTGAGAATTTGAACCCCAAACATGGCTTTGAACCAACAAGCTAAGAAAAGTCATTAAGGTCTAGGTCCTAGAAATAAAAACTAGGAAAGAAATGTGGTCACTAGTGCATGGGAGAATGTTGAATCATAATCATTTGTTGTTGGAATCTATTAGTTTGCCTTGTAGAATTTGACCAGCCATGTTATCAAAGCAATAAAGTTGGTCACCATAGAACTTGTAGTGTTGTTGGTTGCTTGTGTATCCCCATCCATAGCCTTTCTTGCATATGTGAATTCAATTATATACAACCATAAAGCCATACACACACACATAAAATAATCCAGTGGGTATGGGGTGAACGTTAAATCCATTAATCCATGTTACTTTAGAAATGTTTAATAGTAATGGTTAAATCTAAATGAGGAACATTCTTGCAAAACCTTGGTCCTTGACCTATCAAAGAATAAAACAATTTGTTGTTTAAACTAGGTTTAACCTAAGGTTTGTCTAGATTAACCTTAAATTTAACCTCTAAGTGTAGCTTAGGTTTAGCCTAAGGTTTGGCTTCTAGGTTAATCTAAGATTTAATCATTAAGTTTAACCTAAGTTTAATTTTGGTTAGCATAAGTTTAACTTACATTTAGTTTAAGTTAAGCCTTCATTAATAGAAAACGCAAATTTTTTGAATGAAAATTTTAATAAAAATAGACCTCATTTAAATAGACATAAAAAAAACCCCTTGTCATTTCAAACAAGTGAATTTTAATAGGTCCTTTGTGATTGGGTAGTCATTTTTACTATTGGGGCACTAAATTATTTGATTAGTCATTTTGACTAATCAAATTAAAATAATTTATTTTCAATTTATTTTTAAAAATAAAATAGTGCTAGGTAGGCAAGTCAAAAGAGGTAGGTAGATAGGTGCTAACCTAACCTAATTACCCAACCTAACCAATTTAACTTAACCCCCTAAACATGAACATAAATTGCAAGTATTAAAAATTAAACCCCTTGCTTCCATGATCATAGACCATGTCCTTAGCAATGGATTACAACTTCATAAGTTGTTAACTTTTGGTAGCTTTTTTATTTGAATAAAAATTTGTTAATTTTTATTCAAATAGGCTTTTGTAATTAGATGATATGGTAATCAAAGAAATAATTAAGTAGATAATTTAGTAGGTAGGAGGTGTATTGGCCATTTAACTACCTATTGACCTAACCTAACACTATGAGAAAAAGGGTGTTTTGTAACTAGCCTTGCAAATCAATTTTTGAGTTGCAAAAAACACTTGCAACTCATTGTATTTATACATCATGAGTGCTAATAGATAAGTTGCATGAATTGTAGAATTGCAACTCATTATATATATGGTGCAATTATTGCAACTCAATTACAACTTTGTCTAAACAACTCATTTTCAACTACTATGCAACTCCATTACAAGTGCACCATGATGTCATGCTAACATCATTAATTGTCATCTAGATGAAAAAAATTTGAAATAATTTTTCTTTTTGAAATATTGATCTCCATCGTCCATTATGATAGTTAATGATGGTCTGAAATTGTAACACATGGCACAATCAAAAAATTGCCACATGGCATATTAATTATATTTTGGAAATTTATTTATATTTTAATTTATATTTTTTTGGTAGGTCATACATAACCATAGGTAGGTAGGTTGATAAATCTTAAAACCTACATACGTACATAGGTAGGATCTATTTACTTACCTTGGTAGGTAATAGGTAGGAAAGCACAAGACACATTGAACTAAAAAATAGCCATGAAATTATTATTTTTAATTTTATGTTTTGCCTTTAGGTTAAATTTTTTTGAGTTCATCACAAAATGGCATTTATATTTTAATGTGAAAACATAATGTAACAAGCCTTCTTTATATAGTTTATAAAATGGGATTTGAAAATAAAACATATGGGTTAAATATTTTAGTTGTTATTTAGTTGCAAATTGAGTTGCAACTATAACATTGAAATGTTCAAATTAGGCCAAATCCAAGGGGAAGGTTCCATTGTTTCTGGTGTTCAAACAAAACTTGAACCCTTCTTACTAGCACATTTAATGCACTTAAAATCATTAAAAACGGAATCAAATTGAGAAAATTATAGCCCTCCAAAATAGAGGGGTCAAAAGTTCAAAAAAACAAACTATTGAATGTTACAAAAGCCAATTCTCAAACACCCAAAAAATTCTTCAAACATGTTTTTTTTTGCTATTAAATTTCAAAGATGATTTGTAGAACTTTAAATGACGCTCATATAACATTTTAAATCATTAAAAATGAATATGAAATAAGAAAATTATGAGGTTTGAAAGAAGGGGGGGTCCAAAGAGGAAAAAAAAGGGAAAAAAAAATGTTTATAAGTTGGAAAACTTATTTCTATTTTTGTTATTTTTTAAATTACTCCTTTTCCTTTGCACATCACAGATGATTTCTAGAGCTTGAACTAGCATTCACATAGCATTTTAAATCACTCAAAATGAAGCATATATGATGAAGACATAAATAATTAATGAACATGTATCCTTATTAAATTATAAGTAGTTGTATTATAATCATAACATAGTTGAACAATAATAATTTAGTAGTGGTGCACTAATGGTCATACTAATTGTATCAATAAAATCATAATTGAAAACTAGTTATAAATGTATCCCATAATGGGTGGTGGAAATGTGGACACATGGCATGATTGCATGTATGTACTTTATGCATTAATTGCAACATAGTTATTATTTTAGTGGCACATTTACAACAATTCTAAAATAGTTGCCACATGCAACTATAATGCAACTCTTGAAAAAGTCAAACATGGTTGATTACATATGTATGTATGATGTGTGTAAATTATTGTATAAAAGATTCATTTTCAACTCACTTTCAACTATAATACAATTAACTGATTTTTTGATGTGATAATTTATTTATTAATACATTGTATTTCTAAGGGGATAGTTGCACAATAGTTGTATATGAATTATTTTTTGAGTTTTAATTGCATGGTACTATGGTTTTGACGGATGCAATTTCTCATAGTATAAACTTAACTTACCCACCCACCTACCCACCTACTTAACTTCCATAATAACTAGCTTAAAATGACCTAGGTACCTAGTATGGTACATAGGTAGATAAATATAGGTAGTAGGTTGGTATCATAATAGGTAAGTAATAGATAATAGGTACTTACATAGGTACCATAATAGTCAAGTAGGGTAAGTAAGGTAGGTAAGTAGGTATCATAGCAGCTAGATAAATGTTTACTACCTACTACTTTACTTATAACCTACCAAATATGGTGTTTAATTATTTACCTAACTACCATAGTAGGTAAATACATTGGTAGGTACCATAATATAAATATGTAAGTAGGTATCTACTATGGTACTTAAGTATGTAGGTAAGTAAGTAAGATGTCATTTTTGTTTGTCCAACTTGATGAAATGTTTTATTTGATTAGAACCCATTAACCATCTTGACCAAAGATATCAATTTTTGTTTGATTTGACTAAATGTTCAATTTGCTAAGTAGTTAAATGGGTCATCACTATCAAATTGATTAGTCAATAATTACAATGTCCATTCATATGGTAGACCTCTAGTCAAAATGGACATTTCATTAATTTTAAAAAAACTCAATTAATCCAATTTGGATAGTTCAAAAAACCATGATTTTCTACTAGTGCTTATTAAGTCCAAGATGACCTAGGATGACCATTAGTTTAACCTAAGTTTAGTTAAAAGTAATTAAAATTTAATCAAATTTAGCCTATGTTTAATTTAATTAAACATTGGTTAATTTAGGATTATCATAGGTTTAACCTTAGAAGTTTAGTTGAACTTAATTTAAGTATAACATTGGTTAACCTAGGTCAACCTAGGCTAGCCTAGGTTAACTTAAATACCTTTAATCAACATAGGGTCAACCTAGGTTGGCCTAAATTACCTTTAGTCAACCCAGGGTCAAGTAAGGTTGGCCTAGGTTAGCTTGAGTATGTTTAATCAACCTAAAACCACTTACCTAGGCATGCATTTGGTATTCTAGGAACTATCCTAGGTTATCTTAAAGAAACCTATGTTACTTTAAATTAGCCTAGGGAAACCTAGGTTAACCTAAGTTAAGCCTAGGTTAACTTATGATAAACTTAAGTTAATTTAAGTTAGTCCATGACAACATTGTTACACTATTAAGAAAACTTGGTCATGTGCCACTAAACACTTCCATTTAAACCCAATTTTGGTGGAATGGCATTTGTGCCATTCCACTGTGCATACATTATAATGGTTGGCTACATGACAATACCACATTTTTCAAATTGTCTATGTGGAATGGTTTTCATGTCATTGTATTATATAGTGGAAATGACATTTACATTATTGCAACAACCATCTTTTTCATTATTTCCTTGTGGAATTGGACTTGTGCCATTCCCCCATATACATTGGAACAATTAATGGATCCATCCATTGCAATGCCCCTTTTTTTATCAAGAATACCATTTGTGGAGGGGTAGTGGATGCGTTCACATTATGTAAATTTAATTTGCACAAATTGTACAAGCAGCTAAATTAAACAAATTTATTTTGCTTCTATGCACACCATTGGCTTGCAATAAACCAATCATTGCTACATATCATATCTTCCATGTTGTTTTTTATGACTAAATTATAGACAAAATAGACACCCAAATAGCTTGACTATATTGTCAAAAACAACTAGTTGTTTAAGATAATATAAATTAGCATTTAAGTCATTTTAGACATGACTAACTCACTAATTGTGTTGATGTTATCTTGTTCATTTTGACTAAAATTTGACATGTTACTAGTTGATGTGGCATGTCTAGCATGATTAAAAACTAGTATAATGCTACATGATGTGGACCAACAAGTGGTTGTTTGTTTTGACTAAAATTTGACATAATGCTAGCTGATGTGTACTAATAACTAACTAAAAATTGACACAATACTAGCTGACGAGTATTGATGATTGGATTGTTTGTTTTGATTAGAAATTGACATTGTATTAGATGACGTGTAATGTCAGATGGGTTGTTTGTTTTAACTTTAAATTTACATTGTGATAACTGACATGGAGTGACAATACAATTTTTTAAAACTTGTTTGATAATGTTTATTGACGTGTCATGCCTTTTGTCTTTCTTGCTAGTAAATGCATATTGACATGTCATGTCCATTATGCTAACTATTTGTCTATTTTGACTATCTATAATTTACATGTGGCATTTACCAAATATCGAATACATTAACCATATAACATTTGACAAATGTCTAAAAAGCTAAATTATAATTGGGGTTTAGCACATACCATAAGGTATGTCTACAACCACATATTTATGATTTTTGTTAGGTGAAATGTTATGTGATGTGTGAAATACACATCCTCGGCTTGCAATGTAGCTTAAACAAACAACATATGCACATTCAGACATGTCCCAAATGTTGAAATTGTTATTAAATCAATAAGTTACAACTAGTTCTACTAGTCAATAGTTTCTTGGAACACTTGACAAATTACAATACCCACAATAAAACACCATACAATTCACTTCCAACACACAACAAATCATATATATACTATCATGAAAATATTGTATAACATTTCTTCTCTAGATATCTAAGTCAATATAAATCTACCATAAACATGTATAAATGCAATGGATAATACCATGTCTTCAATCAAAATTGAAAACTTGTATAAAATGTACATACCATGTAATATACATGTGAAAGTCATGTACCTTCATCTATATGCGGTTGTTAGCTTCCAAGGCGAAAGTATAATGTATCCTATGGCATCTATAATAATCTACAATGGAACATCTTGACCATCAAGATCTGGAAATGGCAAAGAAGCACTAGCCACTGTGCTAAAACCTATTGCAATAGATAAAGTCTCTAATGGCATTGGCATGTTGTGATGAAGTGTAGCTCTGCCTCCAAATTTCACAAAAGTCCCCAATCCCCAAGACTTCCCACCTTGGGTCATGAGGGTGATGGTTTCATTTGTCTTGTATTGCAAAATATACAAAGATAATCAATGTGTTAATGGTAGTAAACAAGTTGAACAAAACATCTAGACTAATCAATTTAAACTTGGGATGTCGTGGAACTTGAAGTACTCATTTTCCCATCATTTGTTGATCACATCAAACATTTATTGCAACATTGGAAATTAATGATGCAAAAACAAAAACCATTGCTAATTTCATGAAAACTAACAATGTTAAATAGATACAAATTGAATGTAAGGACTCTTACCTTTGGTCGGGCATCTTGAGCTACTTGAACATATGTTTGGTCTGTTTGTAACTTTAAAGCTATTCGGGTGCCTTGAAGGCCATGGGTATGTCTCCAAGCCATTTGAGTGTTTGACAAAATTGTTGTCAAAGTAACCACTGTGGTATGGCTAGCTTTGATAATCTGTGAAACCTACATGTATGTTCAAATGCATATGTCAAAAAGATTAAAAAACACATATATTATAAAATGTATCACATCTAGTGACACAAACACAATAACATTAGACAAATGATATAATGAAGGTTGAGGTTCACTACCATTCACCAACGGGGGAGGTTGCTATGCATAAGTTTTTACGGCTTTCCAATGTGGGTTATCTCTTGAGATTCGCTTCTTCTACCCATGGAGGTGTGAACCAACATAACCTAAGGTGGTTGGAGCCTTGGACAATCCTAGCAAATAAGGCCACAAGCATCCCAATAAGTAGTTTTCATCATTTTTGTCACTAATGAACGGTTGGGGAATAATATAGGATGAGGTTGCATTACCTATGCACTTGAATGGGCAATCATTTATTAGCAAAATGTTGTTAATAGATAATGGCCTAAACCTTGGGCTTCTCTCATTGAACATCCTATTCATGTTTTTTAACACTAACTCCTTATTTGGATTTAATGGATGGCAAATGTGAGTTTGTTCACATTTCTCATTGCCCCACACAAACATGGGTTTAATGTTTAACCATTTCAATAACAACTCAACCATGGGGAGCAAATTGGGTGTTGTTGTTGATAACTAGAACCCAATGTCAAAATCTTGAAGAATGTAAGGTTAAGAATTGGTTATAATTCGGGCGTGGGCTCACTAGCTTATTCCCACACCACATGGGAAGTGGCAATGGCTTCCAATCTTTATCATTCTTCAAATGCACAACTTGAAAAAGCAAGCCATTGACATCTAGGACTATGAGATAACATACCTTCATTAGAAGAAAAACACCTATTTTCGATTAGTTTTTATAATTAAATTTTAGTCACAACCAACATTTGTAACTAAAATCCCTTTAGTCACATGCGATATTAATCACAAACGACAAGGGGTATTAAATGAAAGAAAAAGTCAACAAATACAAGTTCATCCATTGATTCCTTGTATACATATTGTCACATGTGACTAAGATGCAACTATTTTGGTCAATATTAAAGGCAAATGATGTGCAACCATGTGTTGCAATATTTAATTAATTAATTATTATTATTATTATTTTGAAATAATCTAGGACGTTTAATTCGCATTCTTGGATGATTTATATTATGACATGTGGCCCAATGTACCACATGGTAAAAACCATCATTGGTATAAACAATCTTTCCAATTATGATTAATCCCCTAAAATGTTGCCTTGACTTTGTCACCTTCCCTCAATGACATTTGAGGATAACCAAACTTCAAATCCAAAATACTAAAAACCTCGGCTTGCCCAAGGGTGTTAAAAATCTTTTCTAATAAGGGCCATGGCATATTTGTCTGAATAGGTTTGTTTATTCATTGGACGGTAATGCCCACACATATGGTATTTAATCCAATTGCCAAAAAAATCTTTTTTAATTCGCATCATTGTTATTGAAGCATCTTCACCCATAGATAATTGCACCAAACTTGCATCCAACAACTTTGTTGTTTGAGCTTGAACCAATGCCTTATCCACCTCATGAAGCTTATAAGATTGCCTAAAAATCAAATTATCATTCTCAAGTATGATATATAAGGACTTATTGTGCTTTTGATTACTTTAATTATTTCAAATTGAATGCAAAATGTTTAGTGTAGTTCCACAACAATTGTCACACTTCATGTTTTTCACTTTTCATGACCATTGTACCAATCTTTTGTTCTCGTGTTTCTGTGGTCAATTATATTTTGGGTTGGGGTGATGAAATATCCCTAGTACTTGAAGCTGAAGGCATGGACTAAGATTGTTATCAAAAATAGGGAGGTGTCCCATTATCCTAACACCTTCACATCATAAACTCCAACACCCATACATCCCTATTGGTGGTCCTAATGATCCCACATATGCCAATGATGTACATATTGTGTTACACCCCTTGTTGCACCGACATGGTTATCCTAACTAAAGGTGTACCAAAAGAATGTGTAGGGTGGGTGTAAATGAATGTGCAAAATGTCTTTGTCTTACCAAATTTAATTTGAATATCCATGTGAAGCAATTGAAATCCATAATTTACTTCGAAATCCACCTATGGGTTTTTTTAAAAATACGTGGTAGGGCAGTGGTCCCAATTTGAAAACCCATGGTCCACTCCCTCTCATATGCATTAGGTTGCACCATATTGGATGAATTGGAATCCCAAATCATCTTTAGGCTTTCATCTCAAAATGCATGTGAATGTGGAAAACTCAAAAATGTTAATAGGATTGTTTTTGGAAGTGTTAAGGGTAGAAAATTGTCCTATGTTGGTTAAACACTATGGGTGTTAGAAAGTTATACTTATCCTTATGTAATGGAAAATGGTTGAAGGTTGTATGGATTCAAGCATATCTTTTTCTTGATGTTTTTTTTTCCTACCTTGAGCTCTAGGGAAGAAAGGAAACAATTTTTTTTTGTTTATATAAAACTTTGTTACTCTTATGTATTAGTTTTTTTTCTTCTATTTCTGGAATAGGAAATGCATTTTGCCATTTGACGATAGTTGCCAGTAGGGAGTAGTAGCAAGGAGGTAGCTACTAAATTTAAGGTTTGTAGAGGGTAAGGAGTTGTTACAAAATGTAGGCAATAGTTATAAAGGGTCTATAGATGTTGTAAATAATAAGTAGCATTTGTAGAAGGTTTGTAGACGGTAGGTAGTAGTTACATGAGGTTTGTAAGCATTCTTGCTCTTCTTTCAAGTTTATAAAAGATGATAGTTACAACATGAAAATATTTTTTGTAAGATGATAACTATTACAAGACAATATAGGCATTGTAGGATGGTAGGTAGACATAAAACATGTCTTACCCTCATGTGTTTTCATTTTATTTCTTATTATTTTCTTACTTGACAACCTTCTCCTTGATAATTTTAAAATTGTTGGATCTGTGGTTTTAAAGGGAGGTTTACCTTATTGACCACAACTAGAGGTGGTTTGTTATCATGGTGAATTACGCATGACTAGCATCCCATATTTAATATGTCATCCACCAAACATTTGAGTGACCTTAAGATGAATTTATACGTTCGTTTTGTCACTCTAATAGTGTAAGGTTAATCCACATCCATTGAAATTGATGGGCACACAAACCAATTGTTATAACATCTACCTAACATTAACTCATTAATCCAAGCCCAAATTTGTTGCCATTTTTCCAACATAATTGGCTGAAAATCTTTGAGGAGTGGAACATTTTTTAACAAATATGCACATGGGTGCATATGTGTAGTCTACAAATATTGTAAAACACAAACTAATTCCCAATCATGACCTAGGATCTTAAATGCCATGGCTTGTGTTAGCATGTGAAAGAACTTGACACGACCAACTTGAAATAACCAAATCAATTGGTCCAATCTTGTTCAAATCTTGCAATGCCTTGTAATAGGGTATTGATTGGCAATGAACATTGGTAAACAAAATGAAGTATCATTGTTGCAATTTCATAATATGATGTAGGGAGGCTTGCTTAGATTGTGGATCCTCCTTTACATAATGATACCACCTAATTAAAATTTCAAATTAAAGTATTGCGATTACACTTGAATTGATGCCTCTAAACAATTCCAAAAGGCATAACCCATGTTTGGGAATGTTTGATCAGATAATTTTTATATTTTATGGGCATAATCTTAATGGCCCATGACCACGAGTAAATGTAGGCTTGGTGACGATAAAATGTGTTAAATTTGATGAATGCAATGATTCATTGATGCTTATAACTTTGACAAAATACCCCAAGGTGGTGTGGGATCCAAGGTCGAATCTTATACAACTAACATCCTACTTACTATTAACATTGCAAATTCACCACTAAGGGGGTCATCCTAATCATGGATGTTACATTCCAACAACTCAAATTCATTGGAAAGGTTTGAAGATTTAGTCAACATAGTTCACTTGTTTGATTTTTTGAATTTCCCCCAATGAATTTCATTGGTAGCAACATTTTACAGCCGTCTCCAATTTACCATCTTGGTCAATAATGTGTAGTTTCCTCCCATAAATCCAAGGTAATGCATAGTGGATATAAAAGCATTCCACCAACTAATATGTCATAAGGTGTAGCATGCATGACCATGGTTCAAGCCCACATTGTGGTATAATCAAATGATTGGTGGGATTAACATGAATGACAATCTTTTGTTTGGTTAAAACCTTAGGCCTTCTTTTACCCATCCACTGATATTAGAATTTGGTATGGGCATGGTTCAAGATTAGAATTAGTCTCGGTCAATCCAAGACCTTCTATTATTGCTTTATCCAACATTAAGGGTTAAGCACTTGCATTTAGCAAAACCCTATTGGCCTTGGCACATGCACATCAAAGCCCCCCTAAAACCCCTACTTTTGCCCCCACTTTGCCCCCAAATAAGAAGATAAGGGCAAAAGTGGCACATCCTTTTTGGAGCACATGTTGGCAGTCTCAGTTGCTACAAGTTCAGTTGCTACAAGTTTAGGGAGGGGTGAATACTGACTTTTTAAAAACCTTTTTCATTTATGAGGGGTAAATATTTAAACCCATTTTTATCATATTAGGGTTTAATCTTTTTTACAAAATATTCAATTTCAAAGTTTAGTTTTTTTTTTTTTTGGGTTTTAGCATTTTGAGCTTTTAATATTTGTGAATGTAGAGCTTGCAAGAAGTTTTAATTACTCATATTTGAATTTCATAATTGATGTTTGCAATGAATTGAATTACAATTGACATTGTGTTATTGGTATTTTTCTTTTTTGATTGTGTTGAGGTTTTGAGAAATAATTGTCATAAGAGGTGGAGATTGGTTAAATTGAAAAAATTATTCTTAGAGTTCGAGGTACCATTCATGTTCCATGTAATATCTATTTTTAAAATAAATTAAAATATATATCTAACATGTACATGTACAAAGATTGTAATTTTTTTACTATACTAAAGATACATTTATATTTTACATCATACAAAGATAAATTCAAGATAATTAAACAAAAAATCACTTCAAAAACAGCCTTAATGTATACACATACACAAAGATTAAAAATCAAAGAAAATAAATCCAAAAATTGATGAAAATAACTTCAATCTTAAATACATCCAAATGTAAGAAGAGTTGCTGGAGTCCAAGTGTTGGAAAACAAAAATGAGTGAGTAGTTGGTGAATGTAGACAATTATCTTGGTGATGGTTGTCCTCTCAGTATTGTGATTCTTCTTTGATAGCTCAATTGTTAATCTTCTGGAGGTTAAGAAAAAATTATCCCGGTAAAAGAGTGCACTCTTGCTGTTACTACTCAATCCTGAATTGTTATCATCCAATAGGAAAGATTCTGAACAAGAGAAGTTCCAGAACAAGCTTACGATTTTCATGGTGGCGGCATCAAAACTCAGGTCCATTGCTTGCTTGTTTCTGCAGAATCAACCAGTATAGCGTGAGATGTTATTCTAGGTGATGGGTGTTTGGTGTACATGTTTTGGAGACTGGCTCGCAGCCACTTGCAAAGAGTACCAGACTCAAGATTTGCATCTATGATTGCAAAATTGGTCACAACGATCTGTTTAAAATGCTGGGAATCAGAATACTAGAACTAACCTTTTTTGCATAGAAGGTGTTTTGGCTCAACAGAGACAGAGTATGGGAATTTACATGCTGGAATCAAGATAGGTAACATCCTGGGTATCAAAGGATTCCCAGGTATTTCGATTTTGTTTGTCAAAAACATGCTGTCCCTGTATTTTGGCTTTCTTTCTGAAAGGAATTTCCTTTTATTAGCAAGCTGATGTTATGGAGCCATGGTGCAATTTTTTATTTCTAACAGCAAGGCAAGGTCCCATAGTTGTTTGCCTTCTCATTCTGTGTGAGACCTTCATAGAATGATATCCTGGATTTTGATTGCACTAAGATGTGCCTGTGTTCATTGTTTCGTTGCTTGCAGGGAAGAGTAAGACCGGAGAATTGGGTATCTTTTCCAAGTCTATCACAGTTCTATCATTCTGTCTGCATATGCTTCCTAAGGGGCAAGCTGCTACTAGCAAGAACCAGGTACATGTTGGGCATAATACAGGGATTT